>ENA-ORNB01000028-ORNB01000028.1-human-gut-metagenome-genome-assembly--contig:-NODE-28-length-179943-cov-17.505287_pt1 | contig 179943 bp, 183 predicted proteins | sample MGYA00242112_ERZ509016 | MGnify/ENA primary metagenome ERZ509016 (study PRJEB26280, sample SAMEA2338705) | human gut metagenome | biome: human gut; feature: human-associated habitat; material...
GTAGGCGTCCCTTATAGGGGCTGTGCAAACCACTAGTTTACTAGTGGTTATGATTCTTACTTTCTCCTTGCGAGTACTCCCGACAGAACACATTCGGCGGCGAGCGTGACTGTTATCAGGCAGCCCGTGACGGAGAAATTATTTATATTATATAACAGCTGCATGGGCGAAATAGCGGCCGCCGCCAGAGAGATGCCGAAAACCCGAAGCAGAGCCTTGCGGCTGTCCTTTGCCGCCGCCAGGATTGCGGCCATCAGCAAAACGCAGGTGAGAAGCGCCGTTATCCCGGGCGGAAAGTTTGCGTAGCCCCAAGGGGTCGGGCTGAAATATGAGTAAGTCGTTCGTATTGTCCTGTCAGGGAAATCCTTGAAAATCAGAACCGCACCGTACGGCAGCGACTCCAAAAACAGAGCGACGACAGGCAGCAGCACGGTTAAAACTTTTCCGAGTTTTTTCATCGAAGCCCCTCCTTTTATTTCGTTAATCTCTTCACATTGCGCACGCAAAGCACAGCAGTATAAATGCCTATGAGCAGGAATATTGCCGCCAGCACGGTGCAGAATATACGCAAATCCGTGTCGGGCTTGTCGAATTCCGCGCAGCTCATGACGAACGCTGCAAACGCTATGATCGAGAGCCTGAACGGCAGCGGGCGGTGTCCTTTGTCGAACGCGATGAATAGGAGCGCGAGATATGACCCCACGCAGACGATAGCGAAGACAAGCAAAACTACAATAGTCGCTTCGCTGAAATAGAAAAAGTCATCGGACACACCGCTTAATACCGACTCCGACGAAATCGGCAGGTGCAGATGGACGAGCCCGTAGGACGCACAGTATATGAATGCGTACAAACTGCAAAGAATATATCCTATAGCGGCGGATACGGTGTAAAATTTCTTCAATTTATTGTCGTTGATATCCATAAGAAAACCTCGTTTTCAAGAGCCTGAAGTGAGCTTTAGATATAACTGCCGTTGTGCTTCTCTCTGCACTTTCAGTGTAGCATACAAAGCTATATATGACAACAAAATTCTCAAAAAAAAGCAAAATTAACAGCTTATTCACACAAAAGAAAAAGAGCCGGGCTTTTCGGGCATCGGCTCTTAAATGTTAAAAATAAAAATCAGCTTTCAAAATCAACGCTCTCGCGCTCGAGGCGAACCGCCTTGACGAAAGCGCGCACCTTGAGGTGCTCCGGGTGGCTGTCATATGCGTGCAGCGCGTCCCAACTCTCGAACTTTGAGAAGAGCGCCGCATCATATTTGCCGCCGTTTTCGTTTATCCCGACTTTCGCTTCAATAAGCCCCGGGACAACGCCGACGAGCGCTTCAAGCAACTCTTTGATGTGCTCCGCGTTCTCTCTTTTGCTGTGTCCCTCCGCTTCATCTTTAAGCGCCCAGAATACTATATGAGTCACCATTTTTATTTCCTCCTGTTTTTAAGAACCTGATAGATTTTGCCCGCGCCGAGCATCACTGCCGCCGTTGCCGCTCCGGCGAGAAGCGCACGCGATGCTATTGTAGCGTTGACGCTCTGACGGTCGGTTATGCGGCTTTCAATCGGTCCCAGGCAGGTGCATTTGAGCCCGAAATCCTTGAACGAATGGACGCTTGTCTCGAAGCTTCCGTCCTCGTGAACGGTTATCAGCCTGACGGACGGTCTGCCGCCGTCTGTGTATGCGCGGAATCCCGAGGTCTTGCACTGCGCGAGCAGTATTCCGTCAACCTCGCCCGCGAGATTGTTCATGTGGTCGTGACCGAAGAACGCGCCCTTTATGTCGCCCATCTTCTTCCAGCTCTCAAACTGTCCGCTGTTGACATCCGCCGGGCACGGACCCTCTGCGAGATATCCGTTGTCCTCGTCCTTGAGAACATACCAGTTCTTATTGAGATGCCCGTAGCCGCGCACGGCTTTCCACATCTCCCAGGGCTTCGCCTTTCTGAGAAGCTCATATTCTTCAACGACCGGGATGTGCTCAAACAGCAGAGCGGGCAGGGGAGCACCCTTGTTTTCTTTTCGCAGCTTCGCCGCGTTTCGCTCGTACCAGTCTATCTGATCCCTGTGAACGACATCGTAATATGAAATCTCTTTGTCGTAGAAAATATTGTTCGAGTCCATGAACCAGAGATTGAACTCCGGCTTGCCGCTCTTGCCTAAAATGGGTATGTAATAGTTTGAATATCCCGTGATATCCTCGTCGCATCGGCGGGTCACGCAGTATTCGGTGTTCACGAAAATCTCCGTCTGCTCCTCTTCGAGCCCGGAGTCGTGGTCGTGGTTGCCCATTATTGTCGCGAACGGAATCTTGCGCTCAACAACGGGTGCAATGAGACGCTCGAACTGCATTTTGAACGACTTCATGCCGATGTCGTCGCGCGACGCCGCGCATATGTCGCCCATATAAACCGCAAGATCGGGCTTGAGCGCGTCGAGCGCGGTCTCGTGGAATTTCAGCGTGTCCGCGCGCTTCGCCTTGCCTTTTTCCGAGCTGACATCGTCGTTCTCGTGCGGGTCGCCGAAGAGCAGGATTTTGAACTCTCCGTCCTCGTTGAATCTGAATTGCTTGTCGTACATCTCAGTGCTCCTTATCTGAAAACGGCTTCTCTTATCGCCTCGCTCACCGTGGGGTGGGGGAACGCCGTATTTTTAATTTCTTCAACAGTCATTTTACTTGCGAGCATCGCCGCCGCGCCGTATATCAGCTCCGACGCATTGCCGCCCGCAATGTGAACCCCGAGCAGTCTGCCACTTGTATTTTCTGATATTATCTTGCAGAATCCGTCCTGCCCGCCCTCGGCGAAAAATCTTCCGCTCAAGCGCAGCGGCGCTTCGCCGCAAACGGCGTCAATGCCTTTTGTGAGCGCACTTTCGAGCGTCTCGCCGATCGACGCCGCCTCGGAAAAAGTGAACACGACCTGCGGAATCGCGAGATAGTCTATCTTGTCAGTCTTGCCGAGAATATTGTTTATCGCCGCTGCCGATTCTCGGTATGCTGCGTGAGCTGACATGGCTTTTTGGTTCGCGTCTCCGGCGGCATAAACGCCGGGAACAGCAGTTTGCATGTGGCTGTCTGTATTGAGATTTTCAAGCCCGATGTTTTCGATTCCGAGCCCGTCATAACATGCCGTTCTGCCGGATGCGTTTATTATAATATCCGCTTCGGCCGTCTTTTCTTTTCCGCGCGTATCGGTATATTTAATGCTCCCTCCGTCCGCCAAAACGGCCCTGCACGAAGTGAGAATATTTATCCCGCTCTTTTTGAGACTGCGCCGCAAAAATGCGCTTATGTCTTTGTCCATAGTCGGGGCGATTCTCTCCGCCTGCTCGATTACAGACGCTCTGCATCCGAGCGCGTTCAGATATTCCGCCGCTTCAAGCCCCGATGCCCCGCCGCCTATAATCGCGGCGCTTCTCGGTATAGCGTCAAGATTATATACATCGCTCACATCTGTGATATCCGCGCCGGAAATTTCAAGCTCCCTTGGTCGTGAACCCGTGCAGATGAGCAGATTTTTTGAATATATATCATTTTCGCCTGCGGCGGTTATAAACAGCCCGTCCGCCTTGCCTTTTATATGAGCTTCTGCATTTATGACTTTCGTTCCCGCGTGTTCGAGCGAATCAGCGATGCCGCATTTCAGCTGACATATAACATCATTTTTATGCGCGAGCGCAGCGTCGAGATTGAAATCCGCTTCTTTGCAGGTAACTCCGAATTTTTCGGAATCGAGTGTTTGCCTGAAAATCTTCGCGCTGTGGAGCATGGCTTTCGACGGTATGCAGCCTCGGTTCAGGCACACTCCGCCGAGCTCGTCTTTTTCTATGAGCGCCGTTTTCAGTCCGCTTTTTGCGGCTGTTATCGCCGCGCTGTATCCGGCGGGTCCGCCGCCGATAACGGCAAGGTCAAAGATATCCATAGGCGCTCCTTTCGCTTTTTTTCAATTATATCCGAAATTTGCCCTGCGGTCAATCGAACGCTCTGTTTTTTGTTGACTTTGAAGGCTGTAAGCATTAAAATTATCGTTGTATAAAATCTTTTGCTGTGAGGTATTCGATGAAAACACCGGCTTATCACAAATCTCTTGAAACGCTCCATGTAAACTGCCTTGAGCCGCGCGCTTATTTCATTCCCTTTGCGGATGAAAAGACCGCCGCTTCGCGCGAGCGCAGTGAGTCCGATTATTTTGTTCCGCTCTGCGGCGAGTGGGATTTCCGCTTCTTCAAAAGCTTTGAAGATGTCCTGCGCGAGCCGCCCGAATATGTCGGCGAGAGCGGATTTGATAAAATATCCGTACCGCGCAGCTGGCAGACCTATACCGACCGCGGCTACGATGTCCCGCTTTACAGCAATCTTGAATATCCTTTCCCGACCGACCCGCCGTTTGTCCCGGACGAGAACCCCTGCGGGCTCTATGTCAGAAAATTTACGCTCGATGAAAAGCTCTCTTCACGCGATTTATTTTTGAACTTCGAGGGCGTGGATTCCTGCTTCTATGTCTGGCTCAACGGAAAGTTCGTCGGCTTCAGCGAGGTGTCGCACTGCATGAGCGAATTTAACGTCACGGACTTCGCGGTCAGCGGCGAGAACACCCTCTGTGTGCTGGTTGTCAAGTGGTGCCCCGGCACTTATCTTGAGGATCAGGATTGCTTCAGATTCTCGGGAATTTTCCGCGAGGTCTATCTGCTCGCGCGCGGAAAAGAGAGACTTGATGATATCTTTGTCAAAAGCTATGTCTCTGATGATTTTAATTCTGCCAAACTTCGCGTTGAAGCGAAACTCAGCATACCTTGCGAGGTAAAATATAAGCTCGTCGCGCCGAACGGCATCGTTGTGTCCGAAGGTGTCGGCGGCGAAAAGTTCAACATAAGCGTCAATTCTCCAGTTCTTTGGAACGATGAACAGCCCGAGCTTTATGAACTCTGGCTGACCGTCGGTGACGAAATCGTTCTGCTCGATACTGCGGTGCGCCGCTTCGAGATAAAGGACGGGATATGCCTTCTAAACGGAAAAGCGGTCAAGGCTCGCGGTATCAACCGCCACGACTCAAACCCCGTCACAGGTCACGCCGTCACGCTCGACGATATGCTCGAAGATATTATGCTCATAAAGCGAGCCAACTGCAATATGATCCGCACCTCGCACTATCCCAATGATCCGCGCTTCCCCGCGCTGTGCGATAAATACGGCATAATGCTGACCAACGAAGCCGATATCGAGACCCACGGCATGGGCTACGACTGGGAGGGCGAATGGGACTGGACGCGCTGGTCACATCTCTCGTCCGCTCCCGAGTGGCGCGAGGCTTATGTCGACAGGGCAAAGAGACTCTTTGAGCGCGACAAGAACCACGGCTGCGTCGTGCTCTGGTCGCTCGGCAATGAGTCGGGAGCGGGCGTCAACCACCGCGCGATGGCGCAGTATATCCGCTCACGCGACGACCGCGCACTTGTCCACTATGAGAACTCCCACCTCGAGTTCAAGGCTGTCCCCGAGGGCGAAAATTTTGCCGATATCTCGGATGTCGAGAGCCGTATGTACGCCGGCACGGAATATATAGAGAACTATCTCAATAATAAAGAATATACGAAGCCTTTTTATATGTGCGAATATGTCTGCTCGATGAGCACGGGTGATGTCTATCCGTTCTGGGATCTTGTCGAGAAGTATTACAACAATTTCGGCGGCTGCATCTGGGAGTGGTGCGACCATGCGGTCAATGTCCCGGATGAAAACGGCAATGCACGCTATTTTTATGGCGGCGACTTCGGCGATTTCCCGAACAGCTCAATTTGCTGCATTGACGGACTCGTCTATCCCGACCGCACTCCGCGCCCCGGCTATTTCGATATGAAGCGCGTCTATCAGCAGTATTCGGCTGAATATAATGGCGATGGCAGCGTGACCGTCACGAGCCGCAGACGCTTTACCACTCTCGACGATACGGCGATCCACTGGACTCTTTCAGAGAGTGGCAAGACTGTTTCAGAGGGCACTACCGCCGCGCTTTCAACACCCGCGCAGGGGAGTACGATTGTAAAGCTTTTTGACCCCGCAGATTTTGACTCGCTCCCGTCCTGCCTGCTGACTCTGAGCTTTGTCTCGACGAAAGATACTCCTTGGGCGGAAAAGGGCTTTGAAACGGGCTTCGAGCAGTTTGTACTCAAGGACTATACGCCCTATGTGCCAAAAGACGGCAGAGTCGAGCTCAGCGAAAATGACCGCTTCGCGGTTATCAAGGCGGGAAATATCGCCTATACTTTTGATAAGCCCTACGGACGCATATCTTCTATAACCTGCGGCGGTAAAGAGCTGCTGAGCGCACCCGTTGAGCCGCAGATCTGGCGCGCGCCATGCTATAACAGAGGCTCGTCGGAGATGTGGAGACTCAAGAACTTCAGATATGCCGCGCAGAAAACATATTCCTGCCTTGTCTGCGAAACTGACGGCGACGTGTGTATAAAGACGAAGATAGCGATCGGCGGACCGTCCTGCCCGCCGGTTATCCACGCCGATGTCGATTACAAATTCACGCCCGACGGCTGCGTGACTCTTCTGTTTGACGGCGACGTTATCGAGAAATGCCCGATACTGCCGAAAGTCGGCTACAGGCTCTTTATGCCTGCGGAAAATGAAAGCGTCAGCCATTTCGGCTTCGGCCCGAGAGAAGCTTATGTCGACAGATACAAGTCTCAGCGTCTCGGACTCTGGAACACAACGGCGACGGATAATTTTGAGCATTATATCCGCCCGCAGGAGAACGGCGCGCATTACGGCACCCGTTTTGCCGAGGTTTATTCAAACGCGGCGGGACTCAGATTCGAGCCGTTCGGCATGGAGCATTTCAGCTTCAATGCCCAGCATTTCACGGCGCAGATGCTCGAAGATACGAAGCATGATTTTGAGCTTGAGCCCCTTGAAGATACCGTTGTCAGCCTCGATTGGCGCATGACGGGAATCAGCGAGGCGGAGTATCACAACGACCCTGAGCGTGCACTTCGCCGTATCGACGAAAAGAAACTCAATTTCGGCTTTGTTATAAGACCGTTTGAAAAATAAGACTTCACGGGAGAGATACAATGTTTCTGAAAGAACTGCTTGAGGGCACGACCGTTGCGGGTGATTATCCGCAGGCGGATATATGCGATATAGTCTACGACTCGCGCAAGGCAAGACCGGGCACGGCATTTGTCTGCATGAAAGGCGAGACAACTGACGGACATAAATACGCAAAGAGCGCATATGACCTCGGCTGCCGCGTGTTCGTTGCGGAAGAGGCGCTCAGCCTGCCCGATGATGCAATCGTGCTGATGAGCGAAAACACGCGCCGCGACCTCGCGCAGATGAGCATAAACTTCTTCGGCCACCCTGCGGATGAGCTGAAAATGATAGGCATAACCGGCACGAAGGGCAAGACGAGCATAACTTATATCCTGCGCAGTGCACTTGAAAACTGCGGCATAAAAACAGGCGTTATCGGCACTATCGGCGCGTTCTACGACGACAAAAAAATACCGACCGTCAACACGACCCCCGAATCATATGAGCTTCAGAAAATTCTGCGCGAGATGGCGGACGGCGGCTGTGAGGCTGTCTGCATGGAGGTCTCATCGATAGGACTCAAGATGAGCCGTGTCTACGGCGTCGAGTTCTACGCCGGGATATTCACAAATCTTTCGCCCGACCATATCGGCGGAAACGAGCATAAGACGTTTGAAGAATACGCCTATTGGAAAAAGCAGCTCTATGTCCACAGCGGCTTCACCGTCGCCAACCGCGACGATGCGTTTTTTGATGATATCGCCGCCGCGTCAAAAGGCGAGGTGATAAGCTACGGGCTCGACGAAAAGTGCGATTACTATGCAGAAAATATAAATCCTCTGCGCCGCCCGGGCTTCCTCGGAATAGAATTCGACTGCAAGAGCAGGTTCGACGCCCCGTGGCACGCGCAGGTCAGTATGCCGGGATTTTTCAGCGTCTACAATGTTCTTGCGTCCGTCGCGCTCCTGCGCAAGATGGGCATTCCTGTTGAAAAAATGCGCGAGGCGTTTTCGCATGTGAGCATCGACGGCAGAATGCAGATAGTCCATGTCAGCGATGATTACAGCGTAATTATAGACTACGCACACAACGGTCTTAGCATGGAGAATGTCATTGAGACCGTCCGCGATTATAAACCCAACCGCGTTGTTGCGCTCTTTGGGTCGACAGGCAACAAAGCGACTATCCGCAGGCAGGAGCTCGGTCTTGTAAGTGCGAAGATGTGCGATTTTATTATAATCACGAGCGATGACCCGGACTTTGAAGATCCCGATGCAATAATAGACGAGATAGCCGGATGGGTCGAAAAAGGCGGCGGAGCGGGTAAGTATGTCAAGATAACCGACCGCGCCGAGGCAATAGAATATGCCCTCGACCATATGCAGAAAGGGGATATCCTCCTCCTGCTCGGCAAAGGGCATGAGCATTTCATGAAAGTGAAAGGCGAAAAAATATATTTCAGCGAGCTCGACTGCATTGCGAATTATATGAAAAAACACGGGACGAAGTAACTTTTATAAAAAGCACATATAAAAACACAAAACCCCGGAGGGTATTCCCTCCGGGGTCGCTTGCATTTTATCAGCCGATTTCGATTCTTCTCGATGTCGGCACATTTTCTTCTTTCTTGGGCATCGTCAGTGTCAGAACGCCGTCCTTGTATTCGCCGGTGATGTCTTCGGTCTTGACGGACGAGACATCGAAGCTCCTGCTGAACGAGCCGTAAGACCTCTCGCGGCGGACAAAGTTGCCTTTATCATCCTTCTTCTCGGTCTCGTTGCTGCGCTCTGCGCTGATGGTCATGTAGCCGTCTTCAATGTCGACGTGAATGTCTTCCTTCTTGAATCCGGGCAGCTCTGCCTCGAGCACATATTCCTTGCCGTTGTCCTTTATATCGGTCTTGAAGTCTGTTGCGGCCATGTCGCCCCAGAAGTTCTTCTCGAAGTTTTCCATATCTCTGAAAGGATTAAAGAGTGCACGCTGATGTCTGCGTTCATAAGGTGTAAGTTCAAACATAATTGATTCCTCCGTTTGATGTTTATTGTTATTCATATTGAAGTGGTTGTTTTATTTGTCTGACTGCTTTCCGATTTCCATCGGACTCACTCTCTTTCTTCTCCAGGGGCTCTTGCTCCCTTCGTTTGATTATATAGTACCTCTGCTTTGTTAAAAAAGAATACAGTTATATGTGAACAAATTGTAAATACTTAGCACTCTGATTAAAGGAGTGCTAAAATGCGTTTGAAAACACCGCGCAGGTTTTTATCATACGCGGGACATGGGAGGAATATAAATGCATTGACATTTTCTGTTAAGGAGAGGAATGCGATGCAAATCAACGTTATAACGCAGTCGGTCGGTGTCGAAGAGACGCTCGGCAGCTGCACTGCGGAACAGCCGATAGATGCCGATATAACCCTGCCGGATTATTGCCCGGATATCAGGCGCGTGCTCAAATGCCTTGTCACTCCGCGCATAACCGCAGTCCAGACCGCGGGCGACAGAGCGACGGCAGACGGCTCAGCCGGCGTGTGCGTCATCTATGCCGACGAGCAGGGGACGGTCTGCTGCTTCGAGCAGACATACCCGTTTTCAAAATACGCCGATCTCAAGGGTGCGGATGAAAACTGCTGCGTGAATGTGCGCGCCTATACTCAGTATGCCAACTGTCGTGCCGTCAGCCCGCGCAGGCTCGATATCCACGCCGTGGTCAGCGTGGCGTTCAGCATATCCGGAGTAAAAGAAGAGGAGATAATAACCGGAGCAGAGGGCGCGGGAATCCAGCTCAGATGCTGCGACAGCCGCACCGCAAGCCTCGTCGCCTGCACCGAGACTGCGTTCCCGATGAGCGAGACCGTGCCTCTGCCCGACGGCGACCCGACGGTGTCCTGCGTGCTGAGCGCGCAGGCGGCGGCGCTCGCTCAGGAGATAAAAGTCATCAGCAACAAACTACTCGTCAAGGGCGAACTCACCGTCAGCGCGGTCTGTCGCGGCGAGGGCGGCGAAATATTCAGCTTCGGCCATTCCATGCCGATAAGCCAGATAATAAATCTCGAGGGCATTGACGAGGACTGCACCTGCTGCGTATGCCTGCCCGTCACTTCGCTCGAAGTCCTGCCGAAGGCCGACCAGGCGGGCGACAACAGACTGATTGATATCAGCGCGCGCGTCGGCGCGGGAGTCAAGGCTTATCGCGAGCTGAGCTTCCCGACCGTCACCGATGCCTATTCCGTCTGCTGCGACCTTGAAACAAAGAGCCGCAATGTCGATTTCGCGGTTATCGCCGATAAGTTCAACGATACTTTCACCTGCCGCAGTACGCAGGATCTGCCGGAGGCGAGACAGATTTTGGCTCTCTGGTGCTCCGATTTATCCAAGAGCGTGGCGCAGGACTCCGACGGAATAATAATCTCCGGCGAACTGACGCTCCATTTTCTCTATACCGATGCCGAATCCCAGCCATGCTACGCCCAGCGGCAGACGAACTACGAATACCGCCGGGCGGTCAGAAAGTGCGGCGATCTCAAGTGCTCGCCGTGCATCGAGATAACCGCCGCGAGCGCCGCCTGCGCTTCGGGCAGCGCCGATGTCAGGGTTGAGATGAATATTTCCGGCTGCATCTTCGACAGCGTCCGCCGCAAGACCGTCACTTCTATAGAATGCTCCGATTCCGACGGCAAAAAGACGGGCGGCGCCGCGCTGACAGTCTATTTTGCGGATGCAGGTGAAGAAATATGGGATATCGCGAGGCGGTATAACACGACCGTCGAAGCGGTGGAGCAGGAAAACGGAATAACGGGCGAAACGGTGGCGCAGAAATGCATGCTGCTGATACCCGGAGTCTGAGGAGGGATAACCGTGCAGGAGAGAAATATTTACAGCGACATTGCAAAGCGCACTCAGGGCGATATTTATATCGGCGTTGTCGGCCCTGTCAGAACCGGAAAATCAACGTTTATAAAGCGTTTCATGGATGCCCTCGTTCTGCCGAATATCGAGAGCCAGAGCGTGCGCGACCGCGCGACCGATGAGCTCCCGCAGTCTGCGGCGGGGCGCACAATAATGACCACCGAGCCTAAATTTATCCCTGAAAATGCGGTTGAGATATCGCTCCAAGCGGAGGCGACATTCCGCGTGCGGCTCATAGACTGCGTGGGATATATCGTCCCGAGTTCCCTCGGCTATATCGAGGGCGAGAGCCCACGAATGGTAAAAACCCCGTGGTTCGAGCATGAAATACCGTTCAATATGGCGGCGGAGATAGGCACACAGAAGGTCATCAGCGAACATTCGACAATAGGTCTTGTCATAACGACTGACGGCTCGATAAGCGAGATTCCGCGCAGCGAATATGAAGAAGCCGAAGGCAGGGTAATATCAGAGCTCAAAGGGCTCAAAAAGCCTTTTGTTGTTCTATTGAACAGCACGAATCCGGAGTCCGACGAAGTCAAAAATATGGCGGCGTCGCTGACCGATAAATACGGCGTGCCCGTCATGCCCGTGAACTGCCTCGAGATAGGCGAGGAGGAGATAAAAGAGATTCTCACTCAGGTGCTCTTCGAGTTCCCCGTCAAAGAAGTCAGTGTCGGTCTGCCGGGTTGGGCTATGACTCTCAGCCGCGATCATTGGCTGCGCTCGGGACTTTGCAGCGCCGTGAGCGAAGCGGCGCAGAACCTCCGCACCCTCCGCGATGTAAAACACCTCGCCGAGGATATCTGCGCGTGTGAATATGTGACGGGCGCGAAGATAGCGAAAATGGATCTGTCCTGTGGCGCGGCGCGGATAGAGGCGCAGATAGACGGCAGTCTCTTCTATAAGATACTCGCCGAGGAGACGGGACTCGATATCTCCGGTGAGCAGGATCTGATGAGCTGCATGCGCGAACTCGCCGCCGTGCGCCGCGAATATGAGCGGCTCAAGGGTGCGCTCGACGAAGTTGAAGCGACGGGCTACGGAATAGTCATGCCGTCGCTCGATGAATTGAGCCTCGAAGAGCCGGAGATAATGCGCCAGGGCGGCAGATACGGCGTGCGCCTGCGCGCCTCCGCTCCGTCGATACACATGATGAAGGCGAATATAACAACAGAAGTCGCGCCGATAGTCGGCTCGGAGTCCCAGTCAGAAGAACTTGTCAACTATATGCTCAAGGAGTTCGAAGAGGACCCGACAAAGATATGGGAGTCGAATATCTTCGGCAAGTCTTTGCATGAGCTCGTCAACGAGGGACTGCACAACAAGCTCTATCGTATGCCCGCCGCGGCGCGTATGAAGCTGCAGGAGACGCTCGAAAAAGTCATCAACGAGGGATGCAGCGGACTCATCTGCATCATCCTGTAAAATAATATCGGCTGTGCCCGAAGTTTAGGCGCGGCCGATATTTTTTATATTAGCTCTTGACACAAACAAATGTTCTGATGTATAATGTGTACGAACAAATGTTTGAAATCTGGTGAGAACGTGGATCTGTTTGACAAGCTGGAGATACTTTCCGATTCGGCGAAATATGATGTCGCCTGCACGAGCAGCGGAACGGACAGATCCTCAGGCGGCGAGGGGATAGGCAACGCCGCCGCGTGCGGCATATGCCACAGCTTCGCGGCGGACGGCAGATGTATATCTCTGCTGAAAGTTCTCATGAGCAATGCCTGCGTTTTTGACTGCAAATATTGCGTCAACCGCGTCTCCAACGATGTCCGCCGTGCGACCTTTTCGCCGCGTGAGCTCGCGGAGCTGACGATGAATTTTTATCGCCGCAATTATATCGAGGGGCTTTTCCTCTCGTCCGCCGTCGTCGGCAGTCCCGATTATACCTGCGAGCGTATGATTGAGACTCTGCGTATCCTGCGCGAAGAATACAGGTTCGGCGGATATATCCACGCCAAAGCGATTCCGGGCGCGGATAACGCGCTGATAACCCGCCTCGGTATGCTTGCGGACAGAATGAGCGTTAATATCGAGCTGCCGTCGAACAACAGCCTGCAAACTCTCGCGCCGGACAAAACAAAGGAGTCAATACTCCGCCCGATGGGGCTTATTACAAATAAGATAAAAGAGAGCTCGGCGGAGCTTGTCAGATATAAACACGCGCCGCGTTTCGCCTCCGGCGGTCAGAGCACTCAATTGATAGTCGGCGCAACGCCTGACAGCGACTATCAGATAATGTCGCTGTCCGCGGCGCTTTATAAAAAATACGAGCTCAAGCGCGTGTTCTATTCGGCGTATATCCCGGTCGTCGAGAATCCGCTTCTGCCCGCAAAGACAACGGAACCGCCGCTTCTGCGCGAGCACAGACTCTATCAGGCGGATTGGCTTTTGCGCTATTACGGCTTCGATGCGAACGAACTGCTCGATGAAAAGCACCCGTTCTTAAACCCCTATGTTGACCCGAAATGCAACTGGGCGCTCAATCATATGGAGCTGTTCCCGCTTGAAATAAACCGCGCAACAAAGGAAGAACTGCTGAGAATACCCGGCGTCGGCGTGCGCAGCGTTCAAAGAATTTTGGCGGCTCGGCGTGTTTCTCCGCTGAGCTTTGAAGATCTCAAAAAACTCGGCGTGGTGCTCAAACGCGCCCAATATTTCATAACCTGCAAGGGCAAACATTTGGCGGGACTCAATGTCAATCCCGACAGAGTCCTCGGTTCGCTCATTTCCGAGCGGTGTCAGTCGCTTTTGCCGAATATGCAGGGCGAACAGCTGAGCCTGTTCGACAACAGGATAACAAGGGAGGATGTAGTACAATGTCTGCACGGTCAGATGTAACATATGTATATGACGGTTCGTTTGAGGGACTTCTGACGGCTGTTTTTGAGAGCTTTGAGAGCCGCGAACTGCCGTGCTCTATAGTCGCGGAGGATGAGTTCGTGCCGACTCTCTTCGCGTGCAAAACCGTTGACACCGACCCGCAAAAGGCGGACAGAGTTCGCCGCGGGCTCAAAAATGTCAGCGCCGATGTCTGGAACGCCGTGCGGCTCGGGTACCTGACCTGCGTCGAGGACAGGGGAACGCTCATCAACGATTTTGTGCATATGGTGATGCACTACGGCGCGGGTGTCATGCGTATGCTCGCCGACGACACCGTTTCGCGCCTGACGAAAGCCGTCCGCGCCCTCAAGCAGGAGAGTCATAAATATACCGGGTTTGTCCGATTCAGCATCAGCGAGGATAATACCCTCACTTCAATTATAGAGCCGAAAAATTCCGTCCTGCCTCTGCTCGCGCCGCATTTCTGCGACAGATATCCGAACGAATCGTTTCTCATATATGACAAGACCCATTCGCAGGCGCTCGTCTGGCATAACAGGCAGAAAATGATTATCCCGTTAGACGGCTTCGAGCAGCCGCAGGCGGGGGACGAGGAGCTGTATTTCCGCGCGCTGTGGAAGCATTTCTATGATACGGTAGCTATCGAGGCGCGGTATAATCCCCGATGCCGCATGAACTTCATGCCCAAACGCTATTGGAATCAGCTCCCGGAGATGGATGAGAGCAATTCTCCCGATGCCGTGCGCGGAGTCAAAAGAATCGGAGCATAAAAAAGCAGGAGCCGTGGGACTCCTGCTTTTGATATTTTTTTAATCCTGCGCGTGGTTTGAAAGCTTGATTTCGTCGTTGTCCGTGAATTCTGCGATGATTCCGTTTTCGTCAACCGTCGCGAATATCGCGCTGTGGCTCTTCATTGTGAGCGTCCATTTGACATCGGGATATATCTTCCCGAGCCTGTTTGTGACTATCGCTATCTTCGGCGAAAGTCCCTTTGCGAATTTCCACGAGGTCGAGCCGTAGTAGCCGTGGTGTCCGACCTTGAGCAGATCCACCTTATGAAGCTGCGGCAGAAGTAAGCCCTCGAGTCCGGTGGTTCTCGTTATGTCCGCGGCGAGGAATGCGCTTTTTTTGCCCTTTTCGACCATCGTTCCGACCGATTCGGCGTTTTCGCCCTGTCCGTGAAGACGCGCGTCATCGAGTGCTGTATTGTAGAAAGTAAGCGTGAAGTCGCCGAATTTGAACGGCTCGCTCGGTATCTCGGAAGTAACAACTGTGCCCCTGTTCTGAAACGCCTTTACCGTGTCTGCGTATGTTGTTTCGATGCCCCAGCCGTTGTATTCGTATTCGTGGGCAATCTCGCGGTTGACGGGCTTTATGTAGAATGTCTTTACCGTGATATCCGGGTCGTTGGCTATCGCCTCAAATGTGCCGACATGGTCGTAGTGATTGTGCGTGCCGAGCGCAAATTCAAGCGTTACTTTGCCCTCTGCGTCGCCGGCAGCCTTTTTCAGATATTTTATAACAGCCTCTTCGCTGCCGTTGTAGCTGAGCTTCCTGCGCGGATTGCGGTCGCCCTCGCCGGAGTCGATGAGCGCGAATTTTCCGTTTGATTCTATGAGTATTGCGTCGGAGTTATAGGTGTTGAGAAAATGTATCCTGTCCGCCGTGCCGTCCGACGAAAACTGCGCCGGGGTGATTTCAAATTTATTCTGATATCTGTTGCACATCGCAACGCAGATTATATCCAGCAAAAAGACCGAAAGCATTATCGCCATCATTATCCATGTCGCAATTTTTTTGATTAGCTTGTCCCTTGTCATATTCCCTCCGAAGCGCAAAAATAAAAACGCTTTTAAAAGTATATCATACTTTTTTAGTAAATGTCCATATGCAGACGCGCCAAAAAGCGCCGAATTTAATTGTATTCGGCGCTTTTTTGTGATATCATATACATATTAAGTGCGATACTAATCCTGATTTTCACCCTTGGGGTCGATAGCCTGCATTATCAGCGAGCCGAAGAGCATGACTCCCATGCTCGGGCGGATGCAGTCTAGCGCGTCCTTTGCGAGATATATGCATCTCCAGTAGTCGAATCCGCGCCCCGCGAGCAGCAGCGCGCAGACGGCGAGAGTGAAGAGCAGCTCAAAAATAATGACCGCGCCGAGCAGCATCCTGCGCGAAACGGGATTTATGTAGCTTAAATTTTCTGCGATTTTTTCTTTTATGCCGCGCATATCTTCACCTCCGTTTGTTTGATTCTAACCCGGAGTGCGATTTTTCGCAATGTAAAGATTTTTACTTTTGAGGAAAGGAGAGGAAAACGAATGTCCGTCGGAATATCCACCGCTTGCTTTTATCCCGCGGCGACCGAAGAGGCTCTGCGCTGCGTCGCCGAAGCGGGAGCAAAAGTTACCGAGGTGTTTTTTAACTCGCCGTCGGAATTGGAGCCGGATTTCCTCCGCCGCATTTCGTCTATAGCCTCTGACAGCGGTATCCGCATCCGCTCGATACATCCGTTTACCTCGTTCGCCGAGGGCTATATCCTCTTCAGCCAGTATGAACGCCGCTTCGACGATTACAGGGAGTTTTACAAAAAATATTATGCTGCCGCATCTGCGATAGGCGCGAAAATAGTCGTGCTCCACGGCGCAAAGCTGCCGGTGAATATCAGCACGGACGAATACGCCGAGCGTCTTGGATTGCTCGTCCGCGACGCGCAGGAGCAGGGGATAATTCTCGCCCAGGAAAATGTTGTCCATCATAACGGGCAGACGCCGGAGCTTATGAATGAACTGAAAGCGCGCCTCGGTGCGAATTTTCATATGGTGCTCGACATCAAGCAGGCGTACCTCGCCGGAGTCGACCCGATAGAATTTTTCGGGGAGTTTTCCGATAATATCTGCCACATACATCTGAGTGATCACGACGAAAATCACAAGTGCATGCCGCCGTTTGACGGAAAATTCGATTTCGCCGCCCTCTTTTCGCTCATGAAAGAAACCGGATATTCCGGCGACTGCGTTATCGAGCTCTACCGCTCGGGCTTCGAGCGCATAGATCAGTTGACCGATTCGATGCGAAGACTCGAAAAGCTTGACATTTGACCGTTTTTGTGCGATAAATATTATATGTTCATCAGGGAGTGATAGCTTTGAAGTGTCCGTTCTGTGGTTTTGAAGAGAGCAAGGTCATCGACTCGCGTCCCACCGACGAGGGCGAGAGAATACGCCGTCGCCGCGAATGTATCAGCTGCGGCAAGCGTTTTACGACCTATGAGATAATCGAGACCGTGCCGATAGTCGTCGTCAAAAAGGACAAATCGCGCGAGGTTTTTGACAGAAACAAGCTTTTCAACAGCATGCTCAAGGCGTGCGAAAAGCGCCCGGTCTATATGGAACAGCTCGAAAAGGCAGTCAACGAGATTGAGGCTGTGCTCCAGAATTCGCTCGACCGCGAGGTGACAACCGTCTATATCGGTGAGCTCGCAATGGAGAAGCTCAAGAGCATCGACGAAGTCGCATATGTCCGCTTCGCCTCCGTCTATAGACAGTTCAAGGATATCAATACGTTTATGGACGAGCTCGCAAAACTGCTCAAAGAAAAATAAAAAAGCAAGGATCGCTCCGGCGGTCCTTGAATTTTTATCGCAATATAAATTTTACTTCGACTCCCTTACGTAAAGGAAGACAGTTCGGCGTAAACCAAGACCGATGAATTGTTTTGCTTTGCTCAAAGTAATATAAGTACACGGTAGGGGCGGATATCATCTGCCCGCGAAATCTCACAATTTTAGCAGCGCACAACTTGTAGGGTGCAGCGACTTGACGCGGCGCTGCCGGGGTCTCGGGGCGTACACTGAGTTTGCTTTTCTTTTGCAGGCGTTTTCTTTTTCAAATAAAAAGAAAATGCCGAAACGCGGGGAATATAAAAATATATTTGCTGTAGGACGCGAAGGTAGAGGGCGGATATCACACCGTTCAACTATTAATGTATATTAAGCCATAATCATGGCGCAAATTTTTTCTTCTCGTTGCCAAAGCTGTGATAAAGTGATAAAATCTAATCAACATATATTAATGGATGGGGTAAAAGTGAAGTCTGTCAAAATAAATCTGAAAAACAACTGCAAGTCGGCGGGAAAGTATCTGCTGACTTTTCTGAAATGGTTCGCTCTCGCCGCAGTCACGGGAGCCGTCGGCGGCGCGGTCGGCGCGCTGTTTCATCTGAGCGTCGAATATGTTACCGGCGTGCGCAAGGCTCATTCGTGGATAGTATTTCTGCTGCCCGTCGGCGGGCTTGTGATAGCCGGTTTGTATAAGCTTTCCGGCAAAAAAGATATCGGCACTAACGAGATACTCGATGCCGTGCGCTCGCCGCAGGGCGTGCCGGTTTTGCTCGCACCGCTGATATTTGTCTCAACTGTTATAACGCACCTCTTCGGCGGCTCCGCCGGACGAGAGGGCGCGGCTCTTCAGCTCGGCGGCAGCATCGCGGGACTGATAGGCAAAATATCCCGCCTCGATGAAAAAGATATGCATATCATGACTATGTGCGGCATGAGCGCCGTGTTCTCCGCGCTTTTCGGAACGCCGATAACCGCCGCCGTTTTCGCACTCGGTGTTATCAGCGTCGGTGTCATTTACTATGCAGGTCTGCTCCCGTGCGTCGTGTCCGCGTTCGTCGCATATTTTATCTCGACTCTTATGGGCACTGAGCCCGTCGCGTTTACCGTCTCGAATATCCCAGCATTCTCGCTCAAAAGTTGCCTGCTTACCGCTCTGCTCGCCGCGATATGCGCTCTGCTGAGCATCGGATTTTGCCTCGGTCTGCACGGCACGCATAAACTCTTTGCAAAGCTGTTTAAAAATACTTTTGTCCGCGCAGTCGTCGGCGGATTAATAATCGTCGCGCTGTCCCTTATCTGCCGAAGCGGGGATTACAACGGCGCGGGCATGGATATAGTTGAACGCGCCATCGGCGGCAACGCAAAACCCGAGGCGTTCCTGCTCAAATTTATCTTCACCGCCGTCACTGTCGGCTCTGGATACAAGGGCGGCGAGATAGTCCCGACTTTCTTCGTCGGCGCGACTTTCGGATGCGTGGTCGGCGGACTTATCGGGCTCGATCCCGGATTTGCCGCGGCGGTCGGACTCGTCTCGCTTTTCTGCGGCGTTGTCAACTGTCCGCTCGCTTCTATATTCCTGAGCATCGAACTCTTCGGCGCGCAGGGTATGCCGCTGTTTGCGCTCGCTGCCGCTGTGAGCTATCTGCTCTCCGGCTATTACGGACTCTACAGCAGCCAGAAAATAGTCTATTCAAAGCTCCGCGCAGAGCTTGTAAATATAAACGCAAAGTAAATTATTGACTTTGTACCCGTTAACTGATAAGCTTATTTCAAACAATTAGTGGGAGGGAAAATATGGATGCATTAAAAGCAAAAAAAGGATTTATATGTGATATGGACGGTGTCATATATCACGGAGACAGACTGCTTCCGGATGTCAAAGAGTTCGTGGAGTGGCTGTATAAAGAAAACAAGTCGTTCCTGTTCCTTACGAATTCGAGCGAACGCTCGCCGCGTGAGCTTCAGCAGAAGCTTGAGAGAATGGGACTTTATGTTGACGAGAGTCATTTTTATACCAGTGCCCTCGCAACGGCAAAATTTATCAGCAGTCAGAAGCCCGGCTGCTCGGCGTATGTTATCGGCGCGCCCGGACTCGTCAACGCGCTCTATGACCAGGGTATCACAATGAACAGCATCGACCCGGATTATGTCATAGTCGGCGAGACTTCGAGCTATAACTATGAGACGGTCGTCCATGCGTCGAACCTCGTCAGAAACGGCGCGAAGCTCATCGGCACGAATACCGATCTCACGGGTCCAGTCGAGGACGGCATCGTCCCCGCGTGCCGCGCGCTCATATCTCCGATAGAGATGGCGACGGGCAAGAAGGCGTATTTCGTCGGCAAGCCCAATCCGCTCATGATGCGCACGGGACTCAAGATGCTCGGCGTCCATTCGGCGGAGGCAGCTATGATAGGCGACAGAATGGACACGGATGTCATTGCGGGCATCGAAACCGGTCTTGACACAGTCCTCGTCCTCTCCGGAGTCACAAGCCTCGAGGATGTCAATCTCTATCCCTACAGACCCACATATATATTCAATGGCGTCGGCGACGTCTTTTCAGAAATATAACAAAAACGGAGAGTTAAAATGCATTACGAAAACAACTGGGAATCGCTCAACAGCCGCCATGTGCCGGATTGGTTCGCGGATGCGAAATTTGGCATATTCATCCACTGGGGTCTCTATTCCGTGCCTGCGTATACCGAAAAAGGGCAGTATGCCGAGTGGTATATGCAGCAGATACGCGACGAGAACAGCGCCGCGCGCAAGTTCCACGACAGGGTGTATGCCCCCGGAACGCAGTATGAGGACTTTGTCAGCGGCTTCAAGGCGGAACTCTTTGATGCCGATGAGTGGGCGCAGCTCTTTGAAAAGTCCGGCGCAAAGTATATAAACCTCGTCTCGAAGCACCACGACGGCTTCTGCATGTTCAAGAGCGACTATGCGTGGAACTGGAACAGCGTTGATGTCGGACCTCACAGGGACTTTTGCGGCGAGCTGAAAGCTGCGCTCGAAAAGACAGATGTCAAGTTCGGCGTCTACCATTCGGTTTATGAGTGGTTCCATCCGCTCTATCTCAAAGATCCCGAGGAGTATGCCGTAAAGCATCTTATCCCGATGCTCAAGGAGCTTATAACAAAATATGAGCCGTGGACTCTGTTCACGGACGGGGAGTGGGATCACCCGAGCTCCGTCTGGCATTCGACCGAGTTCTTGCAGTGGCTCTATAACGAGTCGCCCGTCAAAGACACGATAGTTCCCAACGACCGCTGGGGCAGGGAGACAAGAGGACGCCTGGGCGGCAATTTCACCACCGAATACGGCATAATCGACAACGGCAGACGCATCGAAGAGGTCGAGCTCGACCGCCCGTTCGAGGAGTGCCGCGGTATCGGCGCATCGTTCGGACTCAACCGCATCGAGGGCGTTGACGAATATCTGAGCAGCAAGGAACTTATCGAAACGCTCTGCTCGCTCGTCTCAAAGGGCGGCAACTTCCTGCTCAATATCGGCCCCGCCGCGGACGGCACTATTCCTGTCATCATGCAGGAGCGCCTGCTCGATATGGGTAAGTGGCTCAGCGTCAACGGCGACGCTATCTACGGCACGCGCATTTATACCAAAGCGCCGCAGGAGGGTACATATTACACCAGAAAGGGCGACAAAGTCTACGCGATAACGAACGCATATCCGTTCGGCAGCCTCACGCTCGACAAGGTGGATTACAATCCGGATATAAAGGCGAAGCTTTTAGCGCATGACGCGCCCATAGCCGTCGAAAACGACAACGGCAAAGCAAAGCTCGTATTCCCGCAGATAAACCCCGACGAAATGAAATGCGGCTGGCTCTATGCCTTTGAACTCGACGGAGTGAAGTAATTATATTAAATTTGTTTGAATGTTGATATTTTATGCAGGCTTCTGCGAATCTTGAAATTTTGATAGTTGTCTGAAGCTGGGCGCAGTTATGGTTATATTTTAATTTGAGAACTGAGTACCATAATGCTTAAAATGGATGTTTGTGAGCCGTAAGAAAGAAGTGATTTTGTTGGGTAATATTACTTTCACTGATGGTGTATTGCAAAATAGCGATTATGAAAAAGATAAGCAACAATTTAATGAATCAGAAGTGAAAGAAATCATTGTGCCTATTGGCATAAGGACTGACGGTGAATCGTTTTTTCAGAATATAAGTGAAATACCACATTTATTAGTGTGCGGCGTTTCCGGTTCAGGCAAAACATCCTTTATTCAAACAGTTATAACATATTTGGCAATCAATTATCGCTCCGAAGAAGTTAACTTTTTAATTTATGACTCAAAATATGTGGATTACAGTATGTTTAATACATTGCCTCATATTGTTATGCCGGTTATAAAAGATGATAAGAAAGCAATAAATGTAATTTCACAGTTGTCAGTTGAGTGTAATTGGCGACTTAAACAATTGACGAATCGCTCGGTGAGAGATATATTTTCGTACAATAAGCAGTGTGATATAACTGCAAAAGAAAGATTACCACATTTATTTGTTGTTTTAGATGACTTTTCTTCCATGCGGCTTGATGTTGAGACAACTGCTTTGCTAAAAAATATTCTATCAATTGGTCGGGCAGTAGGAATCCATTTTATTTTTGTAACATCCGCAGTGTCACCATCAAAAATTCTTGTAAAAGATATTTTAACATATGTGCCTGGCAGAATTTGTTTCTGTGTCTCGAATGGGATTGATTCAAAACTTGTAGTAGATAAAACTGGAGCTGAAAATCTTAGTATTCCGGGTGAGCTAATATTTAAATGGCGAAATAATTTTGTGAAATGTCAGGGAATGTATACGACGTATGAAGATATCCAAAAAACAATAAAAAAAGTTCCAATGTCGGAAAGAAAAAGTACTTATGCTTTTGAAAGTATGAAAATCAAGAGCCTTGATAACTTCAGTAGTGAGCAGAGCTTGCAAACTATTATGAAAGCTTTGGATGAAGAGGAACTTTTTCTTGATGCTGTGGATGTTGTATTTGAGGCGGGCCAAGCATCGGTGCAGTTGATTCAGCGTCGGTTAAGGTTGGGATATGCACGCTCAGCTCGCCTTATTGATAGAATGGAAGAGTGCGAAATTATAGGTTCGTATGCAGGAGCAGAACCGCGTGAAATCAATATGACGTGGGCGCAATGGCAGACTATAAAGAATAAAATACTTGAAAATTCCAAAAGTGTAGAAAATGCATATGATCCTTCTGGAATTTCATCAGATAAAGTGCTAGACAAAGTCTTTGACGATGAAGAAAGTCCCGATATAATAATGCGCAACTTTCCACGATTTAATTTTAACAATGTTGGATTGCGTGTAAATGAAAATCAAATCGAAATTTCAATCAGGTCTAAAACAAAAGACGGTTCATATATTTCAACAGCTTCATTTAATGGAAAAAGTGTTGCCGAGATAACATATAGAAAACCGCATATGCTTTCTTGCGGCTATATCCAGTTTGGTATAAAACCAAATGTAGAAATTATTAATAATACCCCTCATCTAAAAAAGGTTACAGAAAAGAATCTTCAGGACATTCTGAAAATAAAATTCAATAAAAGAGTTGAGAACACAATAAAATCATTTGTGATTCAAATCTCTCAGGATATTGGTATTCTGTTAAATGAGCTATAATCTTCTGCTATACCGGTGAACGCTTAGTATATTTTGCTTGAATATTAATTGCTCTTATTTGAACCGTCGCACAGATTTATTCAAAGAATCTTTGATTTTAGACATTGTTTTTTCTGAAAATTAATTTTATCTCTTTGCAATGTAGAAAGTTAAAAAAATTTTGTCAAAACACTTGCAAAATCAATTATGGTGTGGTATTATTGATGAGCTTTCCGGGTGTGGCGCAGCTGGTAGCGCGCTTGACTGGGGGTCAAGAGGCCGTGAGTTCAAGTCTCGCCACTCGGACCATATGAAAGCCTCAGAACAGTGAGTTTTGAGGCTTTCATTTTTTATCTGTAAATATTTTGCGGAGGCTGAAACGATATGTCAAAAATAATCGGAACAAACATACCCAATATCCCGTGGGAGGATAAGCCCGCAGGATTTGAATATCCCGTGTGGCGTTACAGCAGCAATCCCGTTATCACCCGCGACAATCTGCATATGGCGAACAGCATTTTCAATTCCGCTGTTGTACCTTACGGCTCGGGCTTTGCCGGAGTTTTCAGGGCGGATATCCGCTCGCGCGCCCATAAGCTCGTTGTCGGCTTCAGCAAAGACGCGATAAACTGGGAGCTTGAGAATAAATATATCTTCAACGGCTACGATCCGCGCCTGTGCGAACTCGACGGAAAATACTATCTTTCGTGGGTCAATCTCACCCCTCACGGCACAACTATCGGCATAGCATATACAGAGGATTTCAAGAGCTGGACTCAGCTTGAGGATGCCTGCTATCCCGTTGCCCGCAACGGCGTTCTTTTCCCGCGCAAGGTGAACGGCGAGTATCTTCTGCTTATTCGCCCGTGCGACAGGGGACATACCCCTTACGGCGATATATTCATCAGCCAGTCGAAAGACCTCACTTATTGGGGTAAGCACCGCTTTGTTATGAGCCCGGTCGAGAACTGGGAGGCGACAAAGGTCGGAGCGGGTCCGACTCCTATTGAAACCGACGAGGGCTGGCTCATGTTCTATCACGGCGTGCTCACGAGCTGCAATGGCTTCACCTACAGCATGGGCGCCGCTATCCTCGATAAAGATGAGCCGTGGAAAGTGCTCCACCGCGCGGATAGCTTTCTGTTAGCTCCCCATGAGCTCTATGAATGCGTCGGCGATGTGCCGAATGTCGTGTTCCCGTGCGCCGCGCTCGCGGATGCCGAGACCGGCAGAATAGCTATCTATTACGGAGCCGCCGATACCTCGGTCGCCCTCGCGTTCACAACTGTTGATGAAACTGTGAAGTACATCAAGGATAACGACATTATAAAATAAAAATGCAGCCGTGGGATGATTCTCACGGCTGTTTCATTCCTTTCCCGAGCCTTTCGAGCGCGCGCTTTTCTATCCTGCTGACATAGGAGCGGGAGATGTTCATCATCGATGCTATCTCTCGCTGCGTCAGCGGCTCGTTGCCGTCGAGCCCGTAGCGCATGACGATTATCGCCTTTTCGCGCGGGTCGGGTATGCTGATGACGAGCCCGCGCAGCTTCTCGCTCTTTATCTTCAAATCGAGATCGTCTGCGATGCAGTCCGGCGTGCAGATAATATCCATGAGCGTGAGTGGGTTTCCCTCGCTGTCGCTGTCGATCGGGTCTTCGAGCGAGATGTCGTGCGCGCTCTTTTTCATCGAGCGAAAGTGCATCAGTATCTCATTTTCAACGCATTTCGCGGCGTATGTCGCAAGGCGCGTGCCCTTGTCGGGCTTGAACGAGTCTATAGCCTTTATCAGCCCGACCGTGCCTATCGAAATAAGATCGTCCTGATCCGAATATGCGGCGTAGTATTTTTTGACTATGTGCGCCACGAGCCGCAGGTTGTGCTCGATGAGTTCGCTGCGCGCCGATTTGTCGCCCGCGTGCATTTTTGCAAGAGCCTCGCGCTCCTGCGCCGCACTCAGCGGCGGGGCAAATGAGCCCGGCTGGCTCAGATGCAGGATAAAAAAGAGAAATCCGTTTGAAAATAACTGCAAAAACCAACCGAACACAGCACCGCCTCCCGTAGAATATCTATATTCGCGGTTTGTCGGAGTTTGCAAGTCCGGGCTTTTTTTGTAAATTCACTTGAAACTTCGGGACGGCTATAATATAATAATCTGTAGAAAAAGCGGGAACGGAGGTGCTCTCGTGTCGGATATCAAACTCGGCGCGCAGTTCTATACTTTACGCGACTACATACAGAATTATGAAGATGCCGAAAAGACTTTTGCTTATCTTGATTCTATCGGCATCAACACGATTCAGATTTCCGCTATCGGACCTATCGAGCCGGAGAAGGTCGCATATCTTGTTGATAAGTACAGTATGGATGTCTGCGTCACACACACTTCGTTCGACCGCATGCTCAGCGATATCGAAGCCGTTGTCAGGGAGCATAAAATGATCCACTGCGACACGCTCGGAGTCGGCTGTATGCCGGGGGAGTACAGCGGCAGCGAAGAGGGCGTGCGCGAGTTTATAAAGCTCACGGGCGAGCTCGCAAAAAAGCTTCGCGATATGGGGATGCACTTTGCCTATCATAACCACGCCTTCGAGTTCAAGAAATATAACGGCAGGCGCGTTATAGATATGCTTATTGACGACACCGACCCCGAGCTGTTCGGTTTTATAATGGACACATATTGGGTTCAGTATGGCGGCGGCGATCCGGCGGATTTCATAAAGCGCCTCAGCGGCAGAATGAAGGTCTGCCACTTCAAGGATTATAAAATCAACAGCGAGAACAAGCCCGATTTTGCCGAAGTTGGCACAGGCAACCTCAATCTCGATGAGTGCTACCGCGCGTGCAGGGATTCTGGTGTAAGATATATCGTTATCGAGCAGGACACCTGCGATATCGACCCGCACGAGTCGATGGCGATAAGCTACAAAAACCTTGTTGATATAGCAAAGAGAAACAGCTGATTTTTGGGAAGGGATGACAGAAGTGGAAGGAAAGATGAAGCTCCCCGTGGTTGATAGGGGATACGATATTGCGGCAACGGATGCGTATATCTCGATGCTGCAGGAGGAATACAATAAAATTTACGCCTGGGGCTCGGAGCTTGAAAAGCGTGCCGAAGCTCCTGCGGGCGAAGCGGCTTCGAGCGAAGAGATAGAAGCACTCAGAACGCAGAACCGCAGTTTATATAACAACTGCGTGGCGTTTGCAAAGCATATAAAACGCCTCGAAAAGCTCAGAGACGATCAGGGCAGATATATGGTTGACGAGCTCAACGCCGCAGAGAGCAGAAAGAAGGCTCTCGAAAAGGAGATATCCGACCTTGAGGCTCAGAAGAGCCTGCTCAAAGTGAGCAATGAGTCGGCTCGCGGCCAGTCCGATGCAATAGTCACCGCCGCGCGCAGTCAGGCGCAGAAGACGGTCGCCGAAGCGCAGGAGCAGGCGAACGCAATAGTCGTCGAGGCGCAGAAGAAAGCCGAAACTATCCTGCGCGAGCGTATCGGCAGAATGTCCGCCGTGTGCGCCCAGCTTAACGATATGTTTGATAAGGGCGAATAAATATCGGCAATAAAAATAGAATGCGGCTGTTCATCATGAGGCTCAGTGCCTGCGTGATGATAACAGCCGCTTTTGTTTTTGCTACCCTGTAAAATCTTCTATCAGCTTTTGAAGTGCTTCGTCGCCCTCGACCGTTATTCCCTTGTAGACGCGCTCGGCTTCGCCGCGGGGCAGGGAGGATGTGAAAACATCGAATACCTCCTGCGGCTCGTCCTCGCCGTAGACGAACACCGCTATCCTGCCGTTGTAGTCGCGCATGATGTATTTTTCGCTCCCGTTCGGTGCGGCGTTTTCGATTATAGCCGAGACGGTCAGAAACGCCGCGGCGCAGAACGCGAGGGCAACGGCGATGCTTTTTATCGTGGTTTTCATCTTTCCTTTTCCTTTCCGAAGGCTTGCTTTTTCTGCTTTCGTGGTGATTTTTGCCCCTTTCGGGCGTTTTTATACGCTGTTTTATACACTGCTATTGTTTTGATTTTACAAAATAATGAGAATATTTGGATTTAGGCTAAACTTTTTGCAAAAAGTATGCTATAATTTTTAACTGGATTGTAATGTGAAGGAGGCGCACGGATGGCAAACAGCTCCGCAAACGCATCGAAAAAGATGGGAACAGCCAAAACATCTTCAAAAAAGAAGAATAAAAAGCCGAATAAAAAGGCCGGCAGGATAGCTCTGCTGGTCATACTCTGTGTGCTCGTCGTCGGTATGCTCACCGCGGCGATAATCGGAGGTTATGTTTTCTTCAATATCGTGTCTTTTGCCCACGGCGAGATCGCGATAAATCTCGACGACTACAAGGCGAATCAGAACCAGACCTCGTTCGTCTATGCCTATGACAGCAACAACGAGCTCGTTGAAATGGCTCAGCTCCACGGCGAGGAGAACAGAATATGGGTCGATTCCGATAAGATGCCGGAGAATCTAAGAAACGCTTTCATCTGCCTTGAGGATAAGCGCTTTAAAAAGCATCACGGCGTCGACTGGCTGCGTACCTTCGGCGCGGCTACCGGACTTTCCAGCGGCGGCGGCTCGACAATAACCCAGCAGCTCGTCAAGAACGTGACCAACGACAAGGAGATAACGGTTGTTCGAAAGTTCAAGGAGATAGAGCGCGCTCTGAATCTTGAACAGCATTACAGCAAGGATGCTATCCTTGAGGCGTATCTCAACACCCTCTATCTCGGCAACGGCTGCTACGGCGTCCAGACGGCGAGCGAAACTTATTTCGGCAAGGATGTCAGCGAGCTCAATCTCGCCGAGTGCGCCACTCTTGCGGTCATAACAAAAGCTCCGACAACGTATAACCCTCTGCTCAACCCCGAGGCGAACAAAACGCGTCAGGAACTCTGCCTCAAATATATGCTCGAGGAAAAGGCGATAAGCAAAGAGGAGTACGAAGAAGCAGTTAACTATAAGCTCGTGTTCACAAACAGCGAGGGCTATGTCCCGAAGCCGGGCAAGACCAAGGCCACTACCGAGGACAAGAACACCGAGAAAGAATATCAGGATTTCTATGTCGATTATGTCATCAAGACCGTCTGCAAGGATCTGATGAGCAAATACGGCTACACCTACCGCCAGGCGATGGAGAAGATAAATTACGGCGGACTCAAGATATATTCTGCCGCAAACCCCGATGTTCAGAAGGTTCTCAATACCGTATATTCAAACAGAATCGCTTTCGATAAGGAGGCAGACACTGCCGAGCATCCCGCCGCTCAGTCCGCGGCAACCGTCATGGACTATGAGGGCAGAATCGTCGGCATAGTCGGACAGGCGGGCGAAAAGAACGGCAACCTCTGCCTCAACAGAGCGTCCGAGTCCCCGAGACAGCCCGGTTCGTCCATAAAGCCCCTTTCGACCTATTCTCTCGCGCTCGAGAAGAACTATGTCAACTGGTCGAGCATGATCCTCGACTACTCGATCTATCAAAACGGCAAGCTCTGGCCGCAGAATGCGGACGGCACAAACGGAAGCAAGAAAGAGATAACCGTCCAGTATGCTATCCAGAAGTCGTTCAATACCGTGCCCGTCAGAATAATTACGGAGATGCTCGGAGTCAACGAGGCATATAACTTCATGAAAAAGACGTTCCATCTGACAACTCTTGATGATTCTGCGGATGCGAATATCGCGCCCCTTGCAACCGGCGCTCTGACAAACGGCGTCACTACTGTCGAAATGGCGGCGGCATATGCCGTGTTCGGCAACAACGGCTATTACTACGAGCCCTATTGCTACTATAAAGTCACCAACGCCACGGGTACGGAAGTCCTGCTCGAAACGAAGTCCGAGCCCGAGAGAGTTCTCAGCGAGGATACCGCAGAGGTCATGCGCGAACTGCTCAAGACCGTCCCGGCAAGAGATTTCCGCAAGAGCAAGAATCTCGGCAAGTTCGAGCTGATGAGCAAGACCGGTACCACGAGTGACACCAAGGACAGCTGGATAGCCGGCGGCACGCCCTATTATGTCTGCGCAGTCTGGCTCGGCTACGATAAGCCCAAGGTCATTCCGTTCAGATACAGTGCTTCCGGACGAGTCTATATCGAACTGCTCGACCGCATCCACGCGAACCTGCCCGTCAAGGAGTTCCCCAAGACCGGCAAGGTCGAGGAGAAGGACTACTGCAAGAAGACCGGACTTCTCGCTTCGCCCTCGTGCAAGGAGACCGCAAAGGGATATTATAAGAAGTCCGCAATGCCCGCCGAGTGTACCGCATGCGGCGGCGGATCCGTCAGCGAGGTCGTCAGCGGAGTCGGCGAGGCGGTCAGCAATATTATCAATTCCATCCTTCCGACAAGCCCGCGTTCGGACGATTAAACTCAACCTGCGGCGAAAAAATATATAAACGGCCGCACCCGATAACGGTGCGGCTAATTTTTTAATTAAGAGGTATTTTATGATAATCCTGTCGGTAGATTACGGAGATACGCGAACGGGCATAGCCGTCTGCGACAAGACCGAATTTTTGGCGTCTCCCGTGACCGTTATAACAGAAAAAGAATCCGAGCCGCTGATAGAAAAGATAACAGAGATAGCGAAAGAGAAAAAGGCGGAGCTGATAGTTGTCGGTCTGCCCGTCAATATGGACGGCACCCACGGCGAACGCGCTCAGCGGTGCGAGGATTTTGCGGCGGCTCTGACTGAGTTTTCGGGCATAGAGACCGTGATGCGCGACGAACGCCTGACAACGGTTTCGGCGCATAACGCCCTGAATGTCACGAACACGCGCGGCAAGAAGCGCAAGGCTGTTGTCGATGCCGTCAGTGCAGTGATGATCCTCCAGGATTATCTCGACTATCGACGCATCAATCACCTTTCCTGAACAGCTCTTTTATGCCCATGAGCAGCAGAAATCCGCCGAAGATTTTCCCGGGAATGTTGCTGTTCATGTGCGATACCGCGAGACTGCCGAGCAAAACTCCCGGCAGACCGCCTGCGGCAAAGAGCAGAACGCTTTTCCAGTCGATGAGCTTTTTGAATGAATAAACTATGCTCGAGAGCACCGCGCATGGGATGAAAAACAATAGATTTATGCCCTGTGCCTTGAGCTGCGGCATACCGAGTGCGAGCACGAGATAGAGCACCAGCACCCCGCCTCCGCCGAGCCCGAGACTGCCGGCGAGACCCGAGAAAAAAGCTGCCAGTATAGTCTTCATCGCATCAGCATCCTCACTCCCGCCCAGAGCATGAAAAGGGCAAAAATCTTGCCGAGTATTTTCGTCGGTATCTTCGGCAGAATGAAAGAACCGAGAACGCTTCCTATAAGCCCCGCCGGGAGATAGGGGAGCGCATCGCCGAAGGTTACTTTCCCTGTGTAAATATATATTCCCGCGCTCGCCGCGGTCAGCAGCATAATGAGCGCCACAGCGTTTGCCTGCGCTCTGTTTTGCTCCATTCCGCTTTTTCTGAGCATCGGCACGGCGATCATTCCGCCGCCGGCTCCGAGCACGGAGTTGACCGTCCCGATGGCAAGACCGCCGATAATTTTTGTTATTCCTTTCATTTTCTCAGCTCCTTTTTCCTATTTTGCCCGCCGCTGTTCTAATAATGCCGCGACTCTCCGCATATTCTTTTGTGGGGGTGTCGGTATGGTGATAAATTTCAAAAAGCGTTCAAGACTCGTCGCTCTCGGTATCGCGGCGGCTGTTGTAATAATGATTATATGCTTCGTGATGATATCCTCGCGCGGCTCCGGATATGCGCGCAGGGCCTCTTCAAATGCGCTCCGCACCGTGACTGTTATCGTTGACGCAGGTCACGGCGGCATGGACGGCGGCGCGACTGCGGCGGACGGAACGGTCGAAAAAGATATAAATCTGTCCATAGCCCTGAAGCTGCGTGATATGCTCGATACAGCGGGCTACAATGTCATCATGACCCGCGAAACGGACGACGATATAGCCGACGACTCCGCAAAAACTGTGCGTCAGCAAAAAGTCTCGGATATAAAAAACAGAATGAAAATCATCGAACAGACGCCCGATGCCCTGTTCGTGAGCATACATCAGAACCACTACGGCGGCCCGTCATACAGCGGCGCGCAGGTGTTCTATTCAAAAAACAATCCGGAGAGCGAGAAGCTGGCAAAGGCGATTCAACAGGATATCCGCTCGCTTATCCAGCCTCAGAATCAGCGCGCCGTCAAGCGCACTGGCACTGAGATATATCTGCTCTATCATGCGCAGTCTCCGGCGGTTATGGTCGAGTGCGGCTTTCTCTCGAACGCCGCCGAGACGCTGAAACTAAAAGACGATAATTATCAGAACGCCATGGCTTTTTCAGTTATGTGCGGTATAACAGACTATTTAAAACAAGACGAAAAACTGACGGAGGTAACATAAAATGGCAGGCAAGGCAAAATCGGTCTATATCTGTTCCGAATGCGGCTATGAAAGCCCGAAATGGTTCGGTTGCTGCCCGGGCTGCGGCGAGTGGAACACCATGAACGAGGAGATAAAAGCGCCCGCCGCCCCGGCGTCCAAGAGCGGCGCGAGCGCACGCAGTGTTAAAACATATGCTCTCAGCGAGATAACCGCCGATGAGGAGATACGCTATCAGACAGGGCTCACCGAGCTCGACCGCGTCCTCGGCGGCGGAATAGTCAAAGGCTCGCTGGTGCTCCTGAGCGGCGACCCCGGCATAGGCAAATCGACGATTCTTCTTCAGATATGCCAGTATATCGGCAAGGATCTCGATATTCTCTATGTCTCGGGCGAGGAGTCGGTCTATCAGATAAAGCTCCGCGCGGACAGGCTCGGGGTCACGAGCCCGACCCTCACTCTCATGAGCCAGACCGATGTTCAGGCTATATGCGAGTATATAAATATCAACAAGCCCGGGCTCGTTATCATCGACTCGATACAGACTATGGTTATAAGCGACCTCAGCTCATCTGCGGGCAGTGTCACGCAGGTACGCGAATCGACTTCGATGTTCATGCGCACCGCGAAGAACAGCAATATTCCGATTATAGTCGTCGGTCATGTCAACAAGGACGGCAACATCGCGGGACCCAAGGTGCTCGAACATATAGTTGATGCGGTGCTCTATTTCGAGGGCGACCGCAATATGTCTTACAGAATCCTCCGCGCCGTCAAGAACCGCTACGGCTCGACGAATGAGATAGGCGTTTTTGAGATGCTCGACAGCGGACTTTCTCAGGTCGAGAATCCGTCCCTTATGCTAATTTCAGGCAGACCGAAGAACACTTCGGGCACCTGCATCGCCTGCGCTATGGAGGGTACCCGCCCGATACTCGCCGAGGTTCAGGCTCTTGTCAGCGCGTCGAGCTTCGGCAATCCCCGCCGTATGGCGACCGGCTTTGATTACAGCCGCATGGCGATGCTCTTAGCCGTCCTCGAAAAGCGAGCAGGCTATTTCTTTGGCAATATGGATGCCTATATAAATGTCATCGGCGGACTCAAGCTCGATGAACCCGCGACCGACCTCTCCGTTGCGCTTGCGCTTATTTCGAGCCTCAAGGATGTCCCGATAAGAGACGATGTGCTCGCTTTCGGCGAGATAGGTCTCGGCGGCGAGATTCGCTCCGTCAACCACTGCGAACAGCGCATAAAAGAGGCGGCGAGGCTCGGCTTCAAGACCTGCATTATCCCGCGCCATAATTTCAAATCCGTGCCGGACAAGCTCAAAAAGGAGATAGAGGTCATCGGCGTCAAGAATGTCTATGAGGCGTTCGCGAACTGCGTTGACTGATGAATTTTATGACCCCTATAGAATCGCCGAACCTGCCGAAGAGGGGAATCACCCTCGCCGCGGTAAGTGTCGGCGCAGAAAAAGCAAAAGAATATCTTCTCTCGCGCGGTATCAGTGTTTTTGATATCCTGCCGTGTGCCGCGATAACCGACGGCACAGCTGCCCACGCCGATTTGCATTTGCTGCATCTCGGTGGGCGAAAAATCATATTGAGCCGAGAGCAGTGTAACAACGCGGAAAAGCTTATTGAAATGGGCTTTGATGTGCAGGTTCTCGACACTCCGCTCGGCGATAAATATCCCGCCGATGTACCGCTCAATGCCGCGCTTTTCGGCAATTATGCGATACTCAATCCCAAAACCGTCTGCAAAAACATCGACTTTTCCGGGCGTAGTTTAATACCCGTGCGCCAGGGCTACACAAAATGCTCGGTAGTGCCCGTGACGGAAAGCGCGATAATTACCGATGATGTGTCAATAGCCTCGGCGGCCGAAAAAAACGGACTTGCTGTACTGCTCGTCTCAAAGGGCGATGTCGCCCTGCCCGGGCGCGAATATGGCTTTATCGGCGGCTGCTGCGGGCTCATTGCGCCCGATACAATGCTATTCAACGGCTCGCTTTCGTTTCATAGGGACGGCGAAAAAATCAGAGCCTTTCTCTCTTCGTTCGGCGTGCGTGCGGAGGAGGCAGGGGACTTTCAATTAACCGATATCGGCTCAATACTTCCGCTCGCGGAGAGATAAACCGAAAATCTTTTTGAAAATTATATTTTATTCCAAAATCCGATTTTTATTATTTGCCTTTGTGCTATCATATTTCGGAAAACTTCAGTGGAGTGATAACAACGAAAAAAGGACAGCTTAAAGGCGGCATCTTTCTCATTCTCGCCGCTGTTATATGGGGACTGTCGTTTGTGGCTCAGAGCGAGGGACTCGAAGTAATCGGAACTCTGACCTTCAACGGCATAAGAATGATTATGGGCGGCACGGTGCTCCTGCCGGTCATTGCAATAATGTCGGGAGTTCAAAAATCAAAAAACAAAAAGCTCGGCTCGGCTGAACAGAAAACGCCAGAAGAAAAGAAAAAAGACAGAAAAAGTCTCATTGTCGGCGGGCTTGTCTGCGGAACGGTTCTCTGCGTGTCGAGCAATCTTCAGCAGGCGGCGTTCGGCTATACAACGGTCGGCAAGGTCGGCTTCATAACCGCGCTCTATATGCTCCTGGTGCCGATAATCAGCCTCGTTTTCTTCAAAAAGCGCGTCAGTCTTCCTGTGTGGATAGGCGTCGGACTCGGCGTTGTCGGACTCTATCTGCTGTGTGCGGGCGGCAAGGCGACTTTCGGCAAGGGCGAATTGCTCGCTCTCGCGTGCTCGGTCGGCTTTGCGATACATATTCTTGTTATCGACAAATATTCGGCTATAGTCGACGGAGTCAAGCTCTCGTGCGCGCAGTTCTTTGTCTCGGGCATAATTTCCGTCATTCTCATGTTTATCTTCGAAAAGCCGAGTATCCATGCCATAATGAGCGCAGCGCCCTATCTGCTCTACACAGGTATTTTGTCCTGCGGAGTGGCGTTCACTTTCCAGACCCTCGGCCAGCGCGATTCCGACCCCACGGTCGCTTCGCTCCTGCTGTGCCTTGAATCTGTGTTCGCTGTTATATTCGCATGGGTGCTGATAGATCAGAAAATGTCCGTAAGGGAGCTCAGCGGCTGCATCATCATGTTCGTCGCAATAGTTCTCGCCCAGCTTCCCGCAGATGTGTTCAAGAGAAAGAAAAAGGTATAATAAATCCTAATTTTTATCCGACAGACCGTGTTATTGCATGGTCTGTCTTTTTCTATACCCATTGATATCATTGACAAAAAGCCAATATATGGTGTATAATTAAATATGTATGATACAAAATAATGCGTAGCATTTGATTTACGGGGGACAGCTAAATGGCGAATAAGGCAACCTACAATCAGGAGAGCATAGAGGTGCTCAAGGGCGCCGACCGCGTGCGCAAAAGACCTGCGGTCATCTTCGGCTCAGACGGCATAGAGGGCTGCGAGCACTCTGTGTTCGAGATTATCTCGAACTCTGTTGACGAGGCGCGTGAGGGCTTCGGTAATACAATAACCGTTACCCGATTTGAGGACAAGTCCGTTGAAGTTCAGGATCAGGGACGCGGAATACCCGTTGAGTATAACCAGAAAGAAAAGGAATATAACTGGAAGCTGACTTTCTGCGAGCTGTATGCCGGCGGTAAGTATAAGACAAACGACGGCGGCAGCTATCAGTATTCTCTCGGCACAAACGGACTCGGTCTTTGCGCCACCCAGTATGCCTCGGAATATATGGAGGCGGAAATACATTCAAACGGCTTTTGCTATCATCTGAATTTCAAGGGCGGCAAGCCCGTCGGTGATATGATAAAGGAGCCGTATAATAAAAAAGACACCGGCACGCGCATAAAGTGGCGCCCGGATCTCAAAGTTTTCACCGATATCAACATACCACTCGAGTATTTTCAGGATATGATGCGCCGCCAGGCGATAGTCAACGCGGGCGTCAAATTCGTGCTCAAAAATCAGAACGGCTCAAAGTTCGATACTTTTGAATATTTCTACGAAAACGGTATCGCCGACCATGTCCGCGAGGTGGTCGGCTCAAACGGACTTTCTTCCATTTGTACATGGAGCGGCGAGCGCGTCGGCCGCGACAGAGCGGATCAGCCCGACTATACTTTGAAGATAAACGCCGCGCTCTGCTTCTCGAACAAAGTTCAGCTCAAGGAGTTCTATCACAACTCGAGCTACCTTGAACACGGCGGCGCACCGGATAAAGCTGTACGCTCCGCTTTCGTGTCGCAGATAGACGCTTATATAAAAAAGAGCGGAAAATATCTCAAATCCGATTCAAAGATAAATTTTCAGGATATTGAAGACTGCCTTGTGCTTGTCATCTCGTCGTTCTCGACCATAGCTTCATATGAGAACCAGACGAAAAAAGCTATCACGAACAAGTTCATTCAGGAGGCAATGACCGAGTTCTTCAAGCATCAGCTCGAGGTGTATTTCATCGAAAACAAGCTCGATGCGGACAAGATATGCGATCAGGTGCTCGTCAATATGCGTGCGCGTGTCCGTGCGGAGACGACGAAGCTCAATATAAAGGGCAAGCTCCAGTCGAGCAACGATATGGGCAGCCGCGTGCAGAAATTCGTTGACTGCCGCAGCAAGGATGTCTCCGAGCGCGAGCTGTTCATAGTGGAGGGCGACTCGGCTCTCGGCGCCTGTAAGCAGGCACGCGACTCGTCGTTCCAGGCGATAATCCCCGTGCGCGGAAAGATACTCAACTGCCTCAAGGCGGAATATAACAAAATATTTGCAAACGATATCATAACCGACCTCATAAAGGTTCTCGGCTGCGGAGTCGAGGTCAAGTCGAAATCGATGAAAGATATGGTTGCGTTCAATATCGACCAGCTGCGCTGGAGCAAGGTCATAATCTGCACCGATGCCGACGTTGACGGATTCCAGATACGCACGCTTATCCTCGCGATGATCTATCGCCTCATGCCCACGCTTATTGAAAAGGGCAAGGTGTATATCGCGGAGTCGCCGCTCTATGAGATAAACTCAAAGGACGAGACGTGGTTTGCCTATAACGAGCAGGAGAAGCAGGATATCCTTTCCCAGCTTGAAAACAGTAAGTTCACCATCCAGCGCTCGAAAGGACTCGGTGAAAACGATGCGGACATGATGTCGCTGACTACGATGAATCCCGCGACCCGCCGCCTTATCCGCGTCGACCCGACCGACGCCCAGAAAACTGCCGAGATATTTGATCTCTGGCTCGGCGACAATCTCGCCGGCAGAAAAGAGCATATCGCACGCGACGGCGCGGCATATATCGACATGGCGGATGTTTCGTAACAGCTTAACTATTGAAAGGATTTTGATATAAATGGCGGGAAAAAGAGGCAAAAAAGAACCCCCGAAAAATGAAATCGATCCGCTCAAGAGCGGAGTTCATATCATCGGCGCGGGCGAAGTTGTCGAACAGCCGATAACCGATACCATTGAAACGAACTATTTCCCTTATGCGATGAGCGTCATCATGTCGCGTGCTATCCCGGAGATAGACGGCTTCAAGCCCTCGCACAGAAAGATACTCTATACCATGTACAAAATGGGTCTGCTCACCGGTGCGCGCTCAAAGTCGGCTAATATAGTCGGACGCACCATGCAGCTGAACCCCCACGGCGACGCCGCCATATACGAGACTATGGTCAGGCTCTCACGCGGCTATGAAGCTCTGCTGCACCCGTATGTCGATTCAAAGGGTAACTTCGGTAAGGCGTATTCGCGCGATATGATGTGGGCGGCTTCGAGATATACCGAGGCGAAGCTCGACCCCATAAGTGCCGAGCTTTTCAAGGATATCGACAAGGACACCGTCGATTTTGTCGATAACTACGACAGCACCATGAAAGAGCCGACCCTTCTGCCGGTCACTTTCCCGAGCGTGCTCGTCAATAATAACACCGGTATAGCCGTCGGCATGGCGAGCTCCATATGCTCCTTTAACCTCGAAGAGGTCTGCCGCACGACTATCGAGCTTATCAGAAACCCCGACCACTGCGTTGCGGATACCCTCAAAGCACCCGATTTTGCGGGCGGCGCGAAGATACTCTATGACCGCGCGAAGATCGAGGAGATTTACCGCACAGGCCGCGGCTCGTTCAAGCTCTACGCCAAATATACTTATGACAAGTCGAACAACTGCATTGATATAACGGAAATTCCGATGACCTCGACCGCGACGAGCGAGTCTATAATAGAAAAGGTTATCGACAGAGTCAAGGCGGGCGCGATAAGAGAAATAAGCGATATCCGCGATGAGACGGACAAGAGCGGTCTTAAAATAACCATAGACTTAAAGAGGGGAACTGACCCCGACAAGCTCATGCAGAAGCTCTACAGGCTCACTCCGCTCTCAGATTCGTTCGCCTGCAACTTCAATGTCCTGATTGCCGGTTCGCCCCGCGTCATGGGCGTCAAAGAGCTGCTCAACGAGTGGATTGCGTTCCGCATGGAGTGCGTCAGACGCAGAACCTATTTCGACCTCAAAAAGGCTAAGGACAAGCTGCATCTGCTGCGCGGACTTGAAAAAATACTTCTCGATATCGACAAGGCGATAAAAATCGTCAGAAATACCGAAGAGGAGGCGGAGGTCGTCCCGAACCTTATGATAGGCTTCGGAATCGACCGCATCCAGGCGGAGTATGTCGCGGAGATAAAGCTTCGCCATCTGAACCGCGAATATATCTTAAAGCGCACGCAGGATATCGAAGATCTCGAAAAGCTCATTGCCGATCTTGAGGATATCCTCGCAAAGCGCGGCAGAGTCGGCGCGATAATTATCAGCGAGCTTGAGGAAGTTATCAAGAAATACGGCAAGCCGAGAAAGACGGAGATTATCTACGCCTCCGATATTGCAGAGGAGGAAGAGGAGGAGCAGATACCCGATTATCCCGTGACGCTCTTCTTCTCGAAGCAGGGCTATTTCAAGAAGATAACCCCGCAGTCCCTGCGTATGAGCAGCGAGCAGAAGTTCAAGGAGGGCGATGAGCTCGCCCAGACTGTGGTCACGGATAACGCGAAAGAGCTTCTCTTCTTCACGAACCGCTGCCAGGTCTACAAGGCTCGCGTCAACGACTTCAAGGAGACAAAGGCGAGCGCACTCGGCGATTATGTGGCGAGCACGCTCGGCATGGACGAGGGCGAGACGGCGGTCTATATGGTCGTGACCTCGGATTATTCGGGTCATATGCTCTTCTTCTTTGAAAACGGAAAGGCGGCGAAGGTCGAGCTTTCCGCCTATCAGACGAAGACGAACCGCAAGAAGCTCATAAAGGCTTATTCCGACAAATCGCCTGTCGCTGCGATGCTCCATATCGAAAGCGGTGTCGAGCTTGTTATAATCTCTTCCGCGGGCAGACACCTTTTGATAAACACCGGCGCAATCTCGCCCAAGACTACCAAGGACACTCAGGGAGTCGGCGTTATGAGCCTCAAGAAGGGTCAGAAAGTTATGACCGTCCGCGCGTATAAAGAGGGGGAGTTCGCCAAGGCGTACAGATATAAGACAAAGAACCTGCCCGCCGCCGGAGCGCTGCTGAGCGCAGAGGACAAGGGCGAGCAGCTTGAGCTCGGAATATAAAAAAGACCGTTTGCAAGGCTTCCCCGCAAAACGGTCGGCGGGAAAAGCCCTGCAAACGCATTGACTTCGGACTCTTGCCGCTGAGAGTAGTTTGCTCAGCCGCGCGCCGATAATACATCTTTCGGAAGGAAAATTTCTCCGTTCGGCAAAAGTTTTTGTAAAAACTATTGAAATGTGTCAAAGTATATGCTAAAATATCTTAGCAATTTGTGTTTGGAGGTTAACTTCATGGCAGTACATGAGATTATATTGGGCATAGTCCTCATTCTTCTTTCGGTCGCTATTATTGTTCTCGTCCTTCTTCAGGAGGGTAAGTCCGCAGGTCTTTCCGGCGCTATCGCAGGCGGCGCAGAGACTTTCTTCGGCAAGAACAAGAGCAGGACTATGGAGTCGAAGCTTGTGCTTATCACGAAGATCATCGCTATCTCTTTCTTCGTTCTCGCACTCGTTGCAACCCTGCTTCTTCTCTTCCTTTAATACAGGACAAGTAATATCTAAAAGCTGAACTTATGCGATCCTTCGGGGTCGCATTTTTTCATGTGTAAATATAAAAACGGCCCCGGGCTTCACAGATTTTCCGTGAAGCCCGGGGCTATGTGTGTTTAAGGGAGTTTTTATATTTAACCGAGATTCAGTTCGACGCGCCCTTTCGGGACATACATTATCGTTCTGCAGCCGTTGGCACGTCTGAACTCGGCAACATATCCGCCCGTGAGGTCGAATCTGTAGCCGTAGGCGTTTTCGGTGAGTGCGTTTATCGTTGCGCCGTCGGTGAATTCCCTTGAATTTTTCGGCATGTAGTCGCCGCTCGTGTATGTGCTTATCTGTTCTCCGGTCTCGCGGTCGGTTTCCGGCTTTGATTTGCCGTTGTCCCAGAAAGCGTTGAATATCGGCGTAGTGTATTCAAGCGCGTCGACGGTGAGCTTGCCTATGTCCGCCACTCTGACGGCGACTATAGGCGATTCGTCAACGAGCAGGTCATAGAGCCCGTGGGCTTTTAGATATTCGACGGTGTTCGTCATTTCCTCGGTTATCGGAATAACGGACTTGAACTTGCCGAAATCGCCGTATTCCGAGCCGTTGGTTATCATCTCGCCGTAGTTGCCTGTCTTCCAAGCCTTTCTTATCGCATCTTCGGGCGTTTCGGCATCTTCGTCGTCTGTGTCGGGCGAGTAGGCTTGGGCTGCCGTCACGGTTTTGACTCCGTCCGACGCTATGTCGCGGTACAGAGCCACCGCGCCGAGCCACTTTGAGTCGGAGCAGAGAATTCTGTCTGCGTCGAGAGAGGTTATGTCCTCGTATATCGCGCGGGCGAGTCCGCGTGTAAATTTTTGGTCAACGACGGTCTTTTTGTCCATCTGTCCCGAGAAGAGAACGGGGAATACTTTTTCGCTGTCTATATTCAGCAGCTCGTTTTTGATTTTGTTGTTCCAGTTCTCGGTGTTCTCTATTGAATAGAGCGAGAGATAGTCGCCGAGCCCGACTGTCTGATATTCTCTTATTATCTCGCGTCCGTTCTTGAGCTTGTATTTTATAATAACAGTGCTGCGCACGGCTCTTTCGGAATAATCTTCGCTGCTTGAAACAACTTTTCTGCCCGAGGCGATGAGCCTTTTGTGCAGCTCGCGCACGGCGTTAATGTCGCTTTCGCTTTTGAATCCGTCGATAATTATGCGCCTTTCGTCGGCGTTGCTGCGATAGTAGCAGCCGCTGTTTATGCCAACCGGGTTTCCGTCCTCGTCGAAGGCGAGATAGTAGCCGGAGTTTGCGTTGAATTTGAGCTCGTCTGCTCTTGTGCGGTAGCTTCCGAGAAGTATGTCCGGAGCGGATACCGATGCGCTCTCGATGCTGTCGGTATCAGGCACGCGGCTGCTGTAACCGAAGAACCCGGTGTAGAGCGAGAGCATAACGGCGACCGCGAGAGCCACATGGACAAGCCCGTATTTCCAATCCTTTTTGAGTGCCTTGAAGCTGAGATTGAGCATAATATCGAAAACCACGAATATAACAGCGCTCAAAAGCACGGTTGTTATGCCCGTTATAAGATATTGCTTGTCAGTGATTTGCGAAAAATAAAAATTAACGGCGACGATAGTCGAGCCTGCGGAAACAGAGAGCATGGCGGTCAGCAAAAAGTTTAAAGCCTTGCTCCTGCCGCTGAAGCCGCATATCTCCACCTTCCTGCGCTTTAGCATCAAAAGCCCGAAAACGAACAGCAGGGCGGTCAGTATCGCCCAGAGTATATAGGGCTCAAGAGACGGCGCGCTCCAGCTTTTCAGCTCGTCTGCGGTGATTTTAGAGAATCCGTCGGCCGAGACCAACGAGCCCGAGCGGATGAATACGTCGTTGTTGAGCGAGAGCAGATTTAGACGCGACAGCACGCGCCCGAAAGGGGAGAGGGCCATGCTGATATCCTGGTTGTGACTCGCCGACGGATAGAGTGCGTAGTTTGAGTTGTGAGGCGCGCCGAAGAGCAGCTTCGGTACAGTGTCATTGAGAAAATATACAGCAGCGCTCGGAAACGCTATGAATGCGAGCGAGAACAGTACCGATTCGCCTGCGGTTCCGACGCAGACGGAGACTGCCGCCGCAACAGAGAATCCCGCAAGCGCCGTCACGGTCATGTGAACGGCGTAAAACAGCAGCGCGCGCCAGAGCATCACGGACGAGCCGAAGTAGATAAGGTTCAGCATTGCCGAAAAGGCGAGCGGGAGAAGCACGGCCGCTTCGAGCATGACCGCTCCCGCCAGCCAGTGCGCCGAAAACAGACCCGCGCGGCTGATGCCGAGACTGAAATATATGTTGTTCTTCGCCCTGCTTGAGACGAATCTGAAAAGCATTATACCCAGCGCGGCGGAGAGAACAACGACTGCCGCCGTGTAAAAATAGAGAATATCCGTCAGCATATAGTTGTCAGATCCGCCGATTATTAAAAATTTTCCGGATTCGCGCAGAAGCTCCAACGTCGCCGAGCCGCCGCTCTTCAGCGCCGTAAGCTGTCTTATCTTGTCGCTGCCGAAAAAGCTTCTGAGGTAGAGCGCCAAGCTCATTACAAAGACCGCGAGCGGAAAAGCAAAATTCTTTCTTATCGCGTGAACGACTGTGAAGCCGAATGGGCTTTTGAAGCCGTCTCTTGATTTGTTCACTCTTTATCCCTCCGATGCTGCTCAGTTCGGCGGCCGCACCGTTTCAGCGCAGCCGCCGCTTGAAAATTATTTGCCTGTGCCGAGATTCAGCTCGATGCGTCCTTTCGGAACATACATTATCGTAAGAGCGCCGTTCGCGCGCTTGAACTCAACAAGGTATCCGCCCGTGAGGTCGAAGCGGTAGCCGTAGGCGTTGGCGGCGAGCTTTTCGACAATAGTCTTGTTTGTTATGGTTACGGCATCCTTCGGCATGAAATCGCCGCTGTTGTAGTTGCTCACCTGATAGGTGTAGCCGGTGGAATCCGTCTTTGAAACTGCCTTTGATTTTCCGTCATCCCAGAAGGCGTTGAATATCGGGCTACAATAGCCGTATCCGTATCTTGCTTGCACGGAGTCGGTCGAGTGACCCATGTCCTTAACTCTGACGCTGACTATCGGGGACTCGTCTGTGAGCTTCTCGTAGAGTCCGTGCTCCTTGAGGAAGCTTATAGTGTTCGTCATCTCCGAGGTTATCGGAACTGTTGAGTAGTCGCCGAGTGAGATATAATGTCCGCTCGACTCTCCATGCGCCGAAAGCTCGTTGACCTTATCCTGCCTTGACATATCAAGATCTTCCTCAATACCCGGTTCCGGCATAGGCTCTGTTACGGTAGTGGCGCTTCCGTAGTACGCCTCCTCCTGTGTGTTTTGACGAGAAACATAGAACGCAACCGAGCCGAGATATTTCGCGTTGCTTGTCAGGAACTTGTCGGAGCTCAGCGTGCTGATATCATTATATATCGCGCGCGCAAGACCTGCGGTCAGCTCCTCGTCAACAGCGGTTCTCTTGTCCATCTGAGCGGAGAAAAGTATCGGTATCATGCTCTTTGCGTCGATGTTGAGCAGCTCGTTCTTGATTTTGCTGTTCCAGTTCTTGGTATCCTCAAGGGTATAAAGTGTGGGATAGTCTGTCAGCGGAACATAGTTATAAACTCTGACAAGCTCGCGTCCGTTCTTGAGCTTGTATTTTATGATAACCTTCTGGCTCGTGACTCTCTTCGAGTAGTCATCAGGGTCGCAGTTCATTTTGTTGATGTTTCCTGCTTTTATCATGGCCTTGTGGATTTCGCGGACAGTATTTATGTCATCTTTGTCCTTGAAGTCCTCAACGAGTGAGTTCGAACGGTTGCCGACATAGTAGTAGTCCTTGAGTCCGTCCTCGCCGAAGTAAAGGTTGCTGTTATATCCGGAATGGAGCCCGTTGCCGAGCTTGTAGCTGCCCATCAGTGCGTTGGGCGCGGAGATGGATGCACTCTCAATGGACTGAACATCGGGCACGCGGCTGCTGTAGCCGAAGAAGCCGGTGTAGAGCGAGAGCAGGAACGCCGCCATAAGTCCGACATGGACGAGACCTATCTTCCAGTCTTTTTTAAGAGCCTTGAAGCTCAAATGGAGAATGACATCGAGTATAACAAATACCAGGAAAGCTGCGACGATTACAAGGGCTATCATTATCCATCTGCTTATCTGCGATGTGTATGCTATAAAATATATTATCAGCGAAGCGGCTCCGAAAGAGGCAATCATGCAGAGCACGAAGTTGAGAACGGCGCTTCTTCCGGGGAAACCGCATATCTCGGCTTTTCTGCGCTTGAACATGAACAGACCGAACACGAAGAACGCGGCGATGAGAACTGCCCAGAGAATATAGGGAGTCAGCGATGGCGCGGCCCATTTTTTTGCTGCCTCTTTTGTCATAGCTTCAATGGAAGATGAGTTAATAAAAGAGCTTCTGTTGAGCATGAGCAGATTTATATGGGCGATAGCGCGGCCGAACAGGGTGCTGTTCGTCATATCCAGATAGTTCTCGCCGAAGCTTGAAGCGACGGGATATATGTCGTAGTAAGTTTTGGAGGGAGCGCCGTTGAGGATTGCGGGAACGCTGTAGTTCACGCACATTGTCACAACGCTCGGGAACGCCGCAAGAACGGCTGAGAAGCCAAGCGATTCAACAACCGTACCCACGCAGCTTGAGACCGCCGCCGATATTGTAAGACCGGCGAGCACACATATCACGTTGTGCACCGCATAGAACAGGAAGGTTCGCCAGAGCATGACGGACGAGCCGAAAAAGTGGAGGTTGATTCCGAGCGATACTGCGAGTGGGATGAGTGTTGCCGCGAGCATCATAATTATGCCTGCAACCAGACGCGCTGTGTAGAGGTCGGCGCGCTTAATGCCGAGACTGTAATAGACGTTGACGGTCTTTTTGTTGGTAACGAATCTGAAAAGCAAAACGCCGACTAACAGCGATATCACAACGAGCAGAGCGGGGTAGAACGAGATGAGCGGTTCATATGCCGCGCGCTCCGAGTCGAAGATAAAGACCTCGTACGCTTCGCGCATTAACTTCATAACGTTCTGACCGGTGATAGCGGCCTTGTTCTTTGCTTCGCTCAATACATCCCAGCAGAAGCCGGTGAGATAAAAAATCATGCTGAGCACAAATGTTGCAAGGGGGAGAATGAAGTTTTTCTTTATCGCGTGAGCGACGGAGAAGCGGAATGTGTTCTTATATTTCTTCATCTGTGACACCTCATTTCTTCTCTTCGGGCTTGCCGAAGATGTCCTTGAAGTCGTAGTCGCTGCCCTCCATCTCCTCGAGGAAGATTTCTTCGAGCGTGAGCGGGAACTTTTCGATCATCAGCGGATTCATATTTTGAAGCTTCTTCTCGTTTTCGTCCATGTCGCCGTTGGCGCTCAGGGTGATTATCTTTCCGTCCTTCGAGAAGTGCCTGATGTCGAGATCCTTGAAATCGCTCTCTTCGAGGTCGCGGTCAAAGACCAGCCTGAACTTGCAGCGCGAGCCGCTGATATCGTCAACCGAGCAGTCCATGACGATGCTCTTGCCGTTTATCAGCGCAATGTGGTCGCACATATCGGCGAGGTCGTGGAGGTTATGAGAGGAGATTATGACGGAGCATTCCTCTTCGGCCATGTATTCGAGCAGGAGGTTCTTAATAAGATTCCTCTTTGCCGGGTCGAGTCCGTCGAAGCTCTCGTCGAGCAGGATAACCTCGGGCATCGTGGACATTCCGAGGATTATCTCCGCCTGTCTCTGCATTCCCTTTGAAAAGCCGCGTATGCTCTTCTTTGTGTCGAGCCCGAAAACCTTTGAGAGCTTGTGCATGGTGTCGAAGCTGAAGCGGGGATAGTAGCCCGCGTAGAACTTGCCCATGCTCTCTATTGTCGCATTGGGCTCGAAATAGAGGTCATCGGGGACATAGAAGAGTCTCTGCTTCACTTTTGCGTTGTCAAAAACATTCTCGCCGAATATTTTGACCTCGCCCTCGTCGGCTCTGTAGACTCCGGCGACCGTCTTGAGAAGCGTTGTTTTGCCCGCGCCGTTGTAGCCGACAAGCCCATATATTGACGACTTTTCGACTTTCAGCGAAAGATTCTGAATGGCGGTGAAGTCCTGAAACCGTTTTGTAACGCCGATTACTTCAATCATAATTCTTCCTCCTGAGTGTAGATTTCATTGAGTATGTCGATGATTTCCTGCTTTTTGAGTCCCTTGGCGCGGGCGGCAGAGATGGCGTCCGAAATTTCGGACACCGCCGTGTCGTGCACCGAATCGTTCTTGAAAGCCTTTTCGCTGACGAAGCTTCCCTTTCCGGGCACGGTGTATATCGCACCGTAGGATTCAAGGTCGGAGAACGCCTTTTTGACCGTGTTTATGTTCACACCGGCGTCGGCGGCAATGGACCGTATAGACGGCAGCTGTGAGTGCGGAGCGAATGTACCGACAAGGATAAGAGTCAGCAGCTGATTTCTTATCTGCTCGTATGCCGGCACGCGGCTCTGCTTGTCGATTAAGACCACAGCGATTCTCCTTTCTTTTTGATTCCGGCGCGCCGCAGTGCACCAAAATCAGAATATGTGTGCTATCTGTCGTAGCACACTTATATCATAACACAAAAAATACCTTTGTCAACACAAAATTTTAAAAAATCTAAAAACAAAAAGCCGCCATAAGGCGGCTTCTCTGTATTTGGTGATCCATCGGAGATTCGAACTCCGGACACCTTGATTAAAAGTCAAATATGTAGTGCATACGCATAGCAAATTGCGGAGAAAAACACAACATATAGTAGTTTGGATGTGCGCAACAGACGATAAATGCTAAACGGAAATCGGGCGTTACTACGGGATTACTACGGATTTTAAGATATCTTCGCCATTTCCTCATGAAGAGTTTTGTCTGATACAAGTGCATAGTATTTTAAGGTCGTGCTGTATTCTTCGTGCCCAAGAATCATTTGTGTAGCTTCGGGCGATACACCGCTTTCTACCATCATTGTTGCACATGTTTTTCGGCAGCAATGGGGGGATAGACGCTTAACTCCTATCTCTTCAAGGCAGTCATAATACTTTTTGCGCATGTAGCTCGAGCTGTATCCCTCGCCGTCATCACGGCATACTATTTTTTTACCTTGCTTTGCTACGAGTGCTTCTATATACGACTTAATCACCGGCAGAACAGGAACATGGCGATTCTCTCCGGCTTCGGTTTTCAGACCACCTATGAGCAGGGCTTGATCCGCTATGTAATCATCCGGAGTAAGGGCGAGTAGTTCAGAAATACGAAATCCCGTGTAAATCAGGATGAGAATGATATCGGCGTATGGGACATTAGCCTGTGCGGCAGCCTTTATCTTTTCCACTTCTTCAGCGGAAAATGGATGTATTTCGTTTTTCTTTTTCTTTGGGAGCTTAACGAATTTAGAATAGTCTTTGTAACAAATGTCTCTCTCCAACGCAAGCGCATAAAGACGCGAAAATGTGATTTTTATATACGAGAGCGAAGTGCCGCTTTGTGCGTTGTATGCATCAATGCATTTCTGCATGTCTTCCGTTCTCAGCTCGCGCATTTTTATGCTTTTTACATCTTCGGGAATCTTCTTCCATGCGGCCTTGTAGCAGTCCTTTGATTGCTTAGCCAGGTTCTTATATTCGGCGCGGGAGAGCCACAAGGTGTGCAAGTCATCGACGGTCATATTGATTTCAACTACCGGGTGTTCGAGGTAGTGAGCCAGAGCAGCTTTTGCCTCTTTGCTCGATGCATAGTGCCCGAGTATTTCCTGCTTTTTAATCATCTTGCCTTGCTCGTCCAGGCTATAACTTGCCGGCAGCGCGACGACCCAGGGGCGCCGCTTGATATCCTTGCGTTTATATACGCTGCCTTCACCGTTTTCACGCTTTGCCATTAAAAAATCCGCTCCTTTTTGCTTGTGTTTCCTCAGAGCGGGTGATATAATAATTATATCAATCCACTCTATACGCATGGTGTGTGTTGATTCTCGAACCCTCGGTGTTCCCGCACCGGGGGTTCTTTTTTATTGTTGTTCTGCCAAAGATGAGAGATTAGGAAGGTCAATCGAATATAAAAAGCTATGACCGTCTCTGTGCTTTTTTAAAATTCCGGCTTTCTCGACTTCTGAAAGCCTTTTTGCAATAGTTGAGGTAGATAAGTTAAAAACGGCACAAAGCTCTTTTTGAGGTATTCCATCGCTGGAAAATAAAGCGCCCTGCATAAGAACATAGCAGAAATCAAGCATGTTATCACGGTCAGAAAAAAGATTGAGCTTTTTTAGAATATCCATGTTTTGTTCAAGAGCCGTTTTCCTTTTATCAAGGGCTTGAAAGAGATTGACAAATGATACATAGACTATGTTTAAAAAAGTTATGATAAACGGTGTCAAATCTCCGCAATTCCTTTTGTCGTTACAAATTTCAAAAGCATTGTAATACGCCTTTTTGTTCTCTTTTATTGTATAAGACAGTCCATATCCTATTAGATGGTCAAATTCTTGAGCTAGCAGATAGCTGCTAATGAAACGAGAGGTTCTGCCGTTTCCGTCATAAAAAGGATGAATATAACCGAATAGATAATGGAAAAGAGAAATCCTAATCAAAACTGGTAAAGATGAATCGTTAAGAACAGCGAGTGCATTTTCCATAAGTTCGATTATTTGCTTCTCGGGATAGGCTCCGTGGTGAATTACCTTGCCCGTTTTTGTTGTGACTTCGTTCATTTCCTTTCTGAAAATTGTACCGTCCGGACGATTCTCGGGGTGTTCCTCTAGTATTTCGGCAAGTACCAATTCGTCATAAAGCCGGCGAACATCTATGCAGGACTTCAACGGAATATATTCTCTGCTCAACATACTGTATTTTTGAGCCAGTCCATAAAACCTTGACTTGTGACCGCTTTTTTGTGACAAGCTGTCCAATGCTTCGGACAACTCTTTCCTCGTACTGAAAACGCCTTCGATATCGTTGGTGAGCTTCATCTCATCAATTAGACATTTCTTTGTAAACTGATCCAATGCAGCAGTGGGGAGGCGTTCACGCAAAGGAAGAATGTCTTTGTCAATTTTCATTATTTGGCAAGTTGTGTCATATATTTCTTGACACATGCAAAAAAAGGCAGTGTTGCCTCCTATTAAGAATGGTAGCTTGATAGCAAATTCCGATTCTTTTCTCTGCAGACTAAGTATATTATACTCGCTTCTGTTTTGATAATATAGGCTAGATAATACTTTATACTCCATTTTGTTCACCTCATTACAGAGTTATATGTATTGTAAGCACATAACATTGTAAAAATAGCGATAAATTACAATGTTAATCAATAATACACCTATTTAGCTGTAAAGTCAACTGTATTTTTACACGCATTACTGTAATTTATCCAACATTGTCATCTTTATCAATGCCTATTTGCAGTTTCTTTTCTTTCACATTACAACCCGCTTTCTCAATTAGTTTTTAATTATCTCTCTTACGAGGAGATAAGGAACGCCGATGATGTGATACTGTTCGAGATTTGCGCCTGTCAATTCTTTGGGCGGGTAGGAAGGATTAAGCGGACTGAGCCTCACCATATCGTCAAAAATTTCGACACGCTTAAGCGTCGCGCATTCTCCATCATATATAACGGCTCCGACATCTCCGCTGCGCTCGACAAAGGTTTGCCGAAGAATGAGGACTTTATCGTCGGTGTGGTATGTGGGATACATTGAATCGCCGTGTACCTTGAGAACAAAAAAGTCGGATTTGCTTCGTCCCTTGAGAAAAGAGCGTGGGACATCTATTGTTTCTCCGCTCCAGTCCTCTATAGCCGTCTCATTGTACCCCGCAGCGATGCTGCCAAGAACCGGAAAGGTAACCACGTCATCAGTTACATTGGGAGAAAAAAGTTTAAATGATTGTGCCGAGGTGTTATCTTCACCGTCAATCAAGTAAGAGGTTGTTGTATTTAATGCTCTCGCAAAATCAGATATCTTGCTCTGGTTTATATTTCGGAGACCAAGCTCAATCTTATTAACAGCCGAAGCTGTTTTGAAGCCTACTCTCTCAGCAAGCTCTTGCTGCGACATTCCTTTTTCTTCTCTTAACTTTCTTATTCTATCATAGATTGTCATATTATCACCGCCTGCTTGAATAATATCAGCTATTAGCCAATTTGTCAACTTTTTTTGAAAAAAATTAAAGAAAACCATTGACAAACTGGCTAATAACAATTATGATATGTGTATAGCCAAAACGGCTAAAAGAAAGGAGGCGAAAAACATAATGACCGCGACAAATAAGCTGAAGGCAAAAATGGTGGAGGCCGGAATCACACAGGCCGAACTGGCGAAAATCCTCGGAATCTCCTATCAGGCAATGAATTACAAGATAAATAACAGGTCTGAATTCAAGGTGAGCGAGATAGAAGCCGTTGCCAGTGCTCTGAAGATCAGAAATAAAGACGAATATTTTTTTGCCTAATCATTAGCCAAAATGGCTAAATGCGAAAACGAGGCGGGGGAGAAAAACAAAAAATCCATATTACATCAATTAAAAGGAGGAAAACACCATGCGTAAAAAAATGGCACTTATGTCAGTCGACGAGGCGTCAATGTACCTGAGAGAGGTTATCTACATACCGCCACATCAGATCCGTCTGCTCGCGAGGGAGGGAAAATGCACCTTCTGTATCGCGCTTCAGCACTCAAGCGGAGGCTGGTCGTACTACATCCGCCTTGACAAGCTCGAACAGTTCAAGCGCGGGGATATCGGATTGATGACTGAGCGGTGAATTGAAAGAAAGAGAGGTTTAACAATGGCACTGAAATTTGCAATCCAGACGGTATTTGAAATCGCCGCCGTCGTACTTATCATCTATGGCTTTTGCCGTGAGGACAAGCTCATAGCCTTCGAGGACAGGCTCAAAGCAAAAATCAGAAAGGAGGTAAAACACCATGAAGAAAAAGATTAAGGTCATAGTAAAAGACCCGGAAAAACCTGCAAGAGTGGTGTGGATATCAAACACGCTGGAGAACCTGCAGAAAACGGTCGGCGGTTATATCGAAACCGTCACGATATCGACGGACGCCGTCATTATTTGTAATGAAGAAGGTAACTTGTTAGGACTGCCACACAACTGTAGATTTTGCGGATGCGATTTTGTCGGAACAATCATCGTTGCCGGCGTGGACAAAGACGAATTTTGCAGTCTGTCAGATGAGGTTATTAAATTGCTGAAACCGTGCATAAAGGAGGTGCCTGAACATGAAAAAGTCAACGACAGGGGAATTTGAAACGGCAGTCTTTGCCGCGCGCCTGCGTGAACTGATACGCGACACAAAAACCACGCAAAAAGATCTTGCAAAAGCGATTGGCGCAGCAAAAAACACCGTATCCGCGTATGCACATGGTTTGTGCAGCCCCACGCTACCTATTTTGGTGCGTATAGCCAAACACTTTGATGTGTCTATGGACTATCTCGCGGGGCTGACAGACAAAAAACAAACATCGGAATCCAAGCCTGCGCCGAAGCGCCAGAGAAATGACCCGTGGCGCAAAATGGCGATATGCAACAGCTGTGACTGGCGCAGACGCATGGCAGCGCCGTGCGGCGACTGGGACGGCACGGCATGTATGTACACCCACGAGACCGGGATTTTTCGCGAATCGCCGCCGACGGAAGACGGCTGCGCATATTATAAAAGCCGCCAACGCTGAGTGGGCAGCGAAGACGGCTGTGCGAAATAACACACTACTAAAATAGCACAACCCGAGGAGGATTGTCAATATGCCTTACTATCACACTTGCCCTCTTTGCGGAGCCAATCTTGACCCCGGAGAGAGATGCGACTGTACAACATATAACCTTAAGGAGGATTTTGAAAATGTTAGAAATGAAAGTAACTATCGCCCCGACAACGGAACTCGTCGCAGTGCTTGAGAAGCTCGCGACCGCTATTGGCGGAGGCAGCAAGCGCCCGGAAATGGTAATCGCGACGCCTAAGGCACCGGCAGTGCAGGTAATGCCTCTTCCGGCTGACCAGGTACCCGTTCAGACCGTCACGCCCTCGGTTAACCCCGTGACATCAACGGTACCGACCTCTGCGCCGCAGTACACCGTGGAGATGCTCGCGAATGCCGGAACAACGCTCGTTGACGCCGGTAAGATGCCGGAGCTCCTGCAGCTGCTTGCTGACTTCGGCGTAAACGCCATCACAGACCTTAAGCCCGAGACATATGGCGCTGTGGCCGGCAAGCTGCGTGCTCTCGGCGCGCAGATATGAAGGGAGAAAGCATAAGAGATGAAGAATCGTATAGAACTGACGGTACGCACCGCCACAAAAAATGAAAGACACTGTGTTCAGATTAATACGGAAGCAAACGCAGTGCTTATGGATCTATACAGGGCGACTGGGCTGCCTGTCGGGTATATAGTATCGCAGATGATTATCCAGGGCGCGAACTTCGTGGACATAGTAGAGGAAGGGAGTTGAGAAATATGCCACCTGAGACACATGCGCTGCTGTCAGCTTCATCCGCTGCGCGATGGCTGCATTGCACTGCTGCACCGAGGCTTGAAGCGCAGTTCCCCGAAACAAATTCACCTTATGCCGAAGAAGGTAGACTCGCGCATGCAATATGCGAGCTCAAAGTGATTAAGCATTTCACCATGCAGATTAAACCACGGGCTTTTACGGCAAAGCTCAACAAACTCAAGGCAGCGCCGCTCTATAACGACGAGATGGACAAAACCTCTGATTTGTACATAGAGCATTTGTCCGAAAGAGCCATGCGCTACAGCACTCGCCCGAATGTGGCGGCAGAAGTGCGCGTTGACTTCGGCGACTATGTGCCGGATGGGTACGGCACCTGTGACTGTATCATGATAGGCGGAGACACACTGAGCATTGTGGACTATAAACACGGTCAAGGCGTTCCGGTCTCGGCAGAAAATAACCCGCAGATGAGGCTTTATGCGCTCGGTGCGCTGAAACGATACGCGCCGGTGTTCGGAGACACGATCAAGTTTGTCAGCATGACCATTGACCAGCCGAGAATCCAATCAGAGGTCAGCACCGAAACAATAACTGTGGAGGAACTGCGCGCATGGGGCGAAAGCATTAAGCCGATAGCGCAGGAGGCATTCTCCGGCGAGGGCAGATTTTGCGCCGGCGAGTGGTGCCGTTTCTGCCGAGCCCGTGCGACGTGCCGGGCCAGAGCAGAGCAGAACCTCGCACTGGAAGAAATCAAGCAGCGCGAGCTACTTACCCTAACAGACGCGGAAATCGGAGATTGCCTCGTTCGTGGGGCAAATCTCGTGAAGTGGTATAAAGACCTCGAGGATTATGCTCTTTCGGCTCTTATCCGCGGGGATTCTATCCCCGGATGGAAAGCCGTCACCGGAAGAAGCGTAAGAACATTCAGCGACCAGGACGCCGCGCTCGCTGCGGCAATTGCTGCCGGTTATGATGAATCCCTTGTATATGACCGCAAGCCAAAGACTCTTACGGAGCTTGAGAAGCTCATGGGCAAGGCGGAATTCGCTGATAAGCTCGGCAGCTTTGTTGTCAAACCACTCGGAAAGCCTACTCTCGCGCCGGAGTCGGATAAGCGCGAACCATACAGCTCGGCAGCGGCAGACTTTGCAGGTGTTGAAAATGGATAATGCGAAGAACTTCTCTGTCCACCACAGTAACGGTGTCGTCGTTATTTATCCGGCGTTCTTCGAGAATGCGCCGAACCCCAAAATCAAAAGCTTATTTGCACTGGCGCAGAAGTGGTTTCGCGCAAATGCCGGCGTGATAGCGCGCATGAGTGAATACTTATATCTGCGTCGCGAAGATTGCAGAAAAGATGCCGCCGCGGCTAAGAAAAACTACTCCGACCTATATCAGGCGCCAGGATGGGAAAATGGTACCGTGACAACAGACAAGAAGACTATCAGAAAACAGGAACTTTCGAATAAACGGCTCGCAGAGCAAGTGAAAAAGTGCCTGGCTAAGCTCGAAAAGATTGAATCCGTGTGCGAAATCTTCAATGAAAAGTTCCGTGAGAACGGCTTTCAAATCAATGACTAAATTTACAGGAGGATATATTCATGTATCAGAACATCAAAACAAAAGTACTTACAGGCGAGGTCAGACTCTCTTACTGCAACCTCATTACCGCGCGCGCTGCTAAGCAGGGCGGAGACCCGAAATACAGCGTGACTCTGCTGATCCCCAAAACAGACACTGCGACAATCGCAGATATTCAGGCGTCGATGCAGGCGGCGTATGATGACGGCGTCAGCAGCAAATGGGGCGGAGCACATCCCGCGCCTAAGACGCTGCTCCACGACGGCGACGGGCTGCGCGAATCCGGGCTGCCCTATGGCGACGAGTGTAAGGGACACTTCGTTATCACGGCATCAACCAAGAACAAGCCGCAGGTTGTCGGCATCGATAACATCAACTGCGAGCTTGCGCCGTCGGACATTTACAGCGGAATGTACGCTCGTGTAACGGTCAATTTCTTCCCGTATGACAGCGCGGGGAGCAAAGGAGTCGGATGCGGTCTCGGAAATGTGCTCAAGACTCGTGATGGAGAGCCTCTCGGGGGCGGCGCATCGGCGGCCACGGACTTTGAGGGCCTCGGTCAGAGCTTTGCCGCAGCACAGCCCGCCGCTAATGCATTCGTACCTAAAATAAACCCGATAACCGGACAGCCTATGTAAGGAGACAGAAAAAGAAATGGATCATTTAAGTATCGACCTCGAGACATTCTCAAGTGTGCCGATAGCTAAAGCCGGTGCTCAAAAATATATAGCGAGCCCGGATTTCGAGATCCTGCTTTTTGCCTATTCTCTCAACGGTGCTCCGCCCGTGTGCTGCGACATAGCACAGGGCGAGCATTTGCCCGATTGGGTATTGGACGCGCTGTGCGATCCTCAATGCCTGAAACACGCATACAACGCAGCGTTTGAATGGGGCTGCCTCTCCAAGTTTATGGGGAGGCAGCTGCCTCCGGAACAGTGGCGCTGCACCATGTTTCACGGGCTTTATGCGGGATACCCTGCGGGGCTTGACGCCGCAGGGCGCGCTTTGGGTCTGCCGGAGGATAAGCGTAAACTCAGCACCGGCAAAGCATTGATACGGTATTTTTGCGTGCCCTGCACGCCGACAAAAAGCAACGGCGGCAGGCGCAGAAATCTACCGAATCATGACCCGGCGCGCTGGGAGCTGTTTAAGGAATATAACGCCCAGGATGTGACGACCGAAATGGAAATCGAACGGCGTCTTTCTCTGATTACCGTGCCGGACTGGCTGCAGAGGCAGTGGGAGACAGATCTCCTCATCAATGCCCGAGGCGTAGCTGTGGACATGGAAATGGTGAGCGGCGCGCTTGAAATTGGCGCAACCGTGCGCGAACGACTGACACAAGAGGCGGTTCGAATATCCGGCCTGAATAATCCGAACAGCGTGCAGCAGCTCTCCGCCTGGCTTGAGCAGGAGACCGGGGAAGAGGTTACAGACCTGCGGAAAGATACTGTCGCAAAGATGATAGCGCAAGCACCGGATATCCCGGGGGTGCAACGTATGCTTGAGATAAGGCAGGAACTCGGTAAGACGAGCACGAAAAAGTATGATGCGATAGAGCAGGCCGTATGCCCTGACGGGCGTGTTCGGGGGCTGCTGCAATTCTACGGCGCCAACCGGACGGGCAGATGGGCAGGGCGCTTGGTGCAGGTGCAGAACCTGCCGAGAACATACACACAGCCTCTTGAACTCGCGAGAAATCTCGTAAAGCAGCGCAAACTTGACAATTTGAGACTGATTTACGGCAGTGTGCCGGATACGCTGTCACAGCTGATACGCACTGCATTTGTTGCGTCGGACGGTAATGTCCTCATCGATGCAGATTTCTCCGCAATAGAGGCGCGCGTAATATCGTGGCTGGCGGGGGAACAGTGGCGGCTCGAGGTTTTTAAGACCCACGGCAAAATTTACGAAGCGTCAGCTTCACAGATGTTCGGTGTGCCGATCGAAAGAATAAAAAAGGGCAATCCGGAGTACGCCCTGCGGCAAAAGGGCAAGGTTGCGGAGCTCGCTCTCGGATATCAGGGCGGAGCGGGTGCGTTGATAAATATGGGCGCTCTCGATATGGGTATACCCGAAGATGATTTGCCCGATATAGTGCAGCGCTGGCGCGACACAAACAAGCGTATATGCGACCTTTGGTACAAGATGAATTCCGCCGCAGCGGAGGCAATAAGTACCGGAAGCAGCGTCGGCGTCGGAAGGCTGCTTGTGTCTTGTGAATATGATGCCGTGCATGAGGTCGAGTATCTGACTGTTCTGCTTCCGAGCGGGCGAAAGCTGTATTATAACTCACCGCAGATTGGAGAAAACAAGTGGGGCGGACCGTCCATTTCATATATGGGCATGGATCAGACCACAAAGAAGTGGAAACGCATCGAGACCTACGGCGGAAAGCTTGTTGAGAATTGCGTTCAAGCTGTTGCACGCGATTGCCTGGCTCAGGCTATTGAAAACCTCGAGGCGAAGGGCTTGCCGGTCGTATTCCACATCCACGACGAGGTTGTTATAGATTGCCGTGCGGACACCGCGACGCTTGAAGATGTCGTAGATATAATGAGCCGACCGATACCGTGGGCACCGGGCTTACCGCTCAACGCCGACGGCTGGGTCGGGGGATTCTTCAAAAAAGATTAATGGTCGAGGAGAAGACGATATGCAACACGACCGAAAAATAACCATATCTTACGGTGCAAGCAGGCGCGCCATCGTGTGGAATCCGCAGACCCTGCTTGTATCGGAGCTGTGGGAGAAGCTAAAAGTGCCGGCGCGAGGCACAGAGAGTCTCGCAGAGTATATGAACCTCAAGAAGGCGCAGCAGGATGATCTGAAAGATGTCGGCGGATTTGTCGGCGGTACGCTGCTCGGCAACCGCCGCAAAGCAAATAATGTTCAAGGCAGGGATGTTGTCACGCTCGACCTCGACAGCATACCCGCGGGGCATAAGGATGACGTGCTGCGCCGTGTGGATGCACTCGGCTGCGGCTATTGCGTGTACAGTACGCGCAAGCATCAGCCGGCGGCGCCGAGACTCAGAGCGCTGTTGCCTTTAGACCGCACAGTGACTGCGGATGAATATGAGCCGATAGCTCGCAAGATGGCGGAGCTTATCGGACTTGAATTCACAGATCCCACGACTTTTGAGCCGAGCCGACTGATGTATTGGCCGAGCTGCTGCGCGGACAGCGAATATGTCTATCTCGTGGGGGACAAGCCGTTTGCGTCTGCCGACGGCGTGCTTGCCCAATATTCGGACTGGCACGATGTGTCCCTATGGCCGGCTCTGCCGGGGCAGCAGGCTTTCACGAAGTTAGCAGTCAAGCAGGGTGACCCCGAAGATAAACACGGCACTGTGGGTGCTTTTTGCCGCGTTTACGACATCCCACGGGCGATGGATGAACTCATCCCCGGAATATATGAGCCTGTTGACAGCGCTTCCGGACGATATACATACCTCGGAGGCTCTACGACCGGAGGCGCGGTGCTGTATGACGATGGCAAGTTCTTATACAGCCACCACGCCACCGACCCCTGCGGCGGTCGCCTTGTCAATGCTTTCGACCTCGTCCGCCTGCACAAGTACGCTGAGTTGGATGAGGAAGCGCAGCCGGGCACTCCGACAAACAGGCTGCCGTCCTATCTCGAGATGTGCAAATATGCCTGCGGTCTGAAAGCCGTTGCGACACTTATGGATCGTGAGCGCTATGAGAGCGCAGTCAAAGACTTCGAGGGCGTCGCAGCGGACAAAGAAGAGGACGCTGTTGACTGGATGACACTACTTGAGAAGAATGTACAGACCGGCGCCATAAAGGGCACGATAGACAATGTGCGTATAGTGCTCGAACACGATCCTCAGCTTGTCGGAAAGTTTGCGCTCAACGAGTTTGCCGGGCGCGGAGAGGTGCTCGGGGCGCTCCCGTGGGATAAGAGAGACAAACGCAGGCTGTGGGACGATAACGACAACGCCGGCTTGTACTGGTACCTCGAAAAGGTCTACAAAATAACAGGCAACGGAAAGATAGACGGTGCGCTTTCGCTCCATTCAAATTCACACTCATTTAACGATGTAAAAGATTATTTGCGCGGTCTGATCGGCAAATGGGATAATGTCCCTCGTTTGGATAGTCTCTTCATAGACTACCTTGGCGCAAAGGACACGGCATACAACCGCGCCGTAACCCGCAAGGCGTTCACTGCGGCTGTTGCCCGTGCAATGACGCCCGGATGCAAATATGACAGCATGGTGATTCTGACAGGACCGCAGGGCATAGGAAAGAGTACGCTGCTCGACAAAATGAGCTGCGGATGGTTCAACGACAGTATACGCACCTTTGAGGGCAAAGAGGCATCGGAGCTGTTGCAGGGTGTTTGGCTCGTGGAGGTATCGGAGCTTGATGCTTTCCGCCGTACAGATGTCAGCCGTATTAAGCAGTTTTTGAGCCTTCGGGCGGACAGATTCAGAGCGGCATACGGGCGAAATGTCAAAGAACTGCCGCGCAGTTGTATATTCTTCGGCACGACGAATAACTCCGACTTCCTGCAGGACACCACCGGCAACCGCCGTTTCTGGCCGATAGACACGGGCGAACAGCAGCACCGAAAGAGCGTCTGGAAGGATCTTGACAACGAACGCGATCAGATATGGGCTGAGGCTCTTGTGCGGTGGCAGGCGGGAGAACCGCTGTATCTGTCAGGAGCGATAGAAGAGGCCGCAAAAGCCAAGCAAGAAGAGCACCGTGAGACATCGAGCCGAGAGGGTATTATCCGTGAATTCCTCGAACGCAAGGTGCCGGAGGATTGGCAGTCGTGGCCAGTCGAGCGGAGGCGGATGTTCTTTGATGATTCTATCGCGGGAAAAGAAAATTTGCATCTTGTGCCGCGAGACCGTGTGTGCGCACTTGAAGTGTGGTGCGAGGCATTCGGCGGAAGTATCAAAGAAATGAAAAATTCTGATACCCGAGAAATAAACGCCATAATAGTAGCCACTCCGGAATGGCGAAAAAATGAAAGGGTTTTACGATTTGGGTGCTACGGTGTACAGCGTGGATTCACTAAAAAATCGCCGTAACAATTGCGCGTAACAAACGGTGTAACATATGATTTTTAGGCATTTTTTGAAGAAAATGTTACATGTAACAAAATTTTTGAAAAAGCAGGCTTTTGTTACATTGTTACATCGAGTGTTACAACCGAAACCATTGAAAATTAAAGATTCTTAGATAACTGTAACATTGTAACATTTATTACTAAAGATTAGTAAAATAGAGAGTTTGAGAGTAAAAAAACTCTCTAATCCGCCTGATGTGTACATGTTACGTGTACATGTACACGCGACGCGCGAAAGGAGCTTAAAAATGACTTGTTCTGAATGGTTGAAAAATGCGCTTGACTCGAGTTCGGATCCGGTGCTTTGCGACACGATACGTGCAAAAGCAAAGAAGCTCGGGTACAGTAAGCGCGAGCTCAAAGAAGCTCGAGTTAAATTAGGTGTGAAAACCTTCCATCTCATAAATGAGGATAGTGAGACAAATTGGTTTTGGTATCTGCCGGAGGAGGAAAACCATGCTTGAGAAAGAAGTAGAGCAGTACTTCTGCAAGGCAGTAAAAATGCGGTTGAGCGGTTGGCCGCTGAAGTTTATAAGCCCCGGTCAAAATGGTATGCCGGATAGGATCGTACTCCTTCCGGGCGGAAAGATTTACTTCGTGGAGCTTAAAGCTCCCGGCAAAAAGGCACGAAAGCTGCAGGAGCATGTGCATCAGAAGCTGCACGCCCTCGGCTTCCCGGTACAGCTGATTGACACAAGGGAGGCAGCCGACGATTTTGTGAGAGGGGTGCAGGCAGGTGGAATATAAGCCGCATAACTACCAGGCATACTGCATCGAGCGTATAGTGAATGATGAGGCTGTCGGCTTATTCCTGCGCCCCGGGCTCGGCAAAACATCCATAACGCTGTCTGCAATCAACATCCTGAAGTACTATCGCTGGAGCATCTGCAAGGCGCTTGTAATCGCGCCGAAAAAGGTTGCAGAGGGAACATGGAGCAAGGAGGCGGCGAAGTGGGATCACCTGCAGCATCTTCGAGTCATTCCTGTTCTCGGACCCAGCGCGAAGCGCATCCGTGCGCTGAACACGCCTGCCGACGTGTATGTTATCAACAGGGAGAATACAGCCTGGCTGGTTGATTATTACAAGCAGGATTGGCCGTTTGACATGGTGGTGCTTGATGAGAGTACGAGCTTCAAAAACGGCAGCAGCAAAAGATTCAAGGCGCTGAAGCTTGTACGCCGTTTTTTCAAAAAGACGGTACTTCTCACCGGCACGCCGTCATCACGCAGCCTAATGGATCTGTGGGCGCAGGTATGGCTACTTGACCAGGGCGCGCGGCTGGGTAAAAACATCACGCAGTTCAGGACACGATACTTCGACGCCAACACGCACGGCGGGCACTTTACGGACTACAAGCCCAAGAGCGACGCGGAAACAGCAGTTTTGTCCGCTATAAGCGATATTTGCGTCAGCATGAAGGCGGAGGACTATCTCGAATTGCCGGAATGCATAAGCCACGAGATTCCGGTGGTACTTGATGCAAAAGCTCAAAAGGCGTACCGCGATTTTGAGAAGAACCTGCTGCTGGAAATCAACGAGGATGTTATAACAGCAAACACGGCGGCTGTGCTGACAGGAAAGCTGCAGCAGTTCTGCGCCGGTGCTATGTATGACGATGACCGCCGGGTGGTACATATCCACGACGCGAAGTTGGAGGCATATCTCGAATTGATTGAGAGCCTGAACGGCGAACCGTGCATCACATTCTACGGCTACCAACACGATCGCGACCGCATACTTGCCGCACTTGAGAAGACCAAACTGCGAGTGCGAGTATACCGTGGCACGGAAGACGAAGACGCATGGAACGCCGGCGAGATTGATGTGCTGCTTGTACACCCGAGCAGCTGTGCATACGGGCTTAATCTTCAGGCAGGCGGCAGGCATATCGTGTGGTTTACGCCGAATTGGAGCTTCGAACTGAACGACCAGGGTAAATGCCGCCTGTGGCGTCAGGGCTCCCCATACGACAAGGTGTATGTCCATTATCTCGTCGTGCAGGGCGGAGTTGATGAGGATGTTATGGCAACCATCAGAGACCGGGCAGCCACACACGATACAGTCATGCGCGTACTTAAGGCGCGAATACAGAAAGTAAAGGCTGGTGATATCAGTGCCTGAGATGTGTCCGGATGAGCATTGTGTGTTTCTCGTCCAGACCGGCGGAGAAAAGCCGCTGTGCCCGTTTTGGCATTGTCTGAAGCCGGAGATTGAAAAGCACGACAAAACCCGAGAGGAGGCTGTTAAATGACGCTTAAAGAGTTGTCGCAGCTATACTACCTTGACAAGGAGATAGAGCTTGACCGTGAGAGGCTTGCGGAACTGCGGGCAAATTTGATCTGTCCGAGGTCGCCGAACTACGACGGTATGCCGCATAGCCCGAACCCTGAGCCTGCGCTTGAACGCTGCATAGCGGAGATAACGGATCTCGAAGCTATAATCCAGGCTAAAATCGAGCAACGCATATATGAGCGCAGCCGACTTGAGCGCTACATATCGGATATTCCCGACAGCCTGACCCGGCAGATATTCACGCTGCGCTTTATCGAGGGACTGACATGGGAAGATGTGGCGGCAAAGACTGGCGGTAATAACACCGCTAAGAATTGTAGCAATATTTGCTATCGCTATATTCGGCAAAGTTGAGGACAATGAGGAATTCATGTGTGGTAGCATTAGGATGAAGAATGTTACCGATATTCTATTCTTCATTTTTATGTCCCCTTTCACATACGCCTGCCCCGCGGCGTCATAAATAGCGGGGCTTTAGGTGAGAAGAGCTAAAAAAACAAAAAAAGACTTGACATAAGTGGTGTTATGTGTTAATATAATCAGGCTACACAAAGAAGATTTTTTATGTGGTGCAAAATGTCCTCACCACAACTGTATGGTGAGGACATTATTGAGGAAAAGGGCGCGCAACAGAACACGACGGAAGTATTGCTTTTGTTGTTGCGTATCTAACACCGTGGTCATTAGGGGTGACCGCGGTGCTTTTCTACACGCTCACGACGCTCATAGACAGAGACAGTAGCGCAGAGACGCCGTCTACGAATTCCTTTAATGAGGAAATCGTACTAAAAAGATTGAAGTATTTTATCGATACTTCCCAGATCTCTTTCGGCAGAGAGCTCGATGATTTTGTGTTGGCGATTGTTGATATGATGATCAGTGCTAACGGGAAATACAACACAGTTGTCATGGAGAGCGATATGATTTTTTTGAGATTAAGCGATTGTGGCTCATTCTGCGGATGTTTTTTGTGAAGCAGATTTTCAATAACAGCGGCAGTGATTTCCAAAATAGAAATTACAGCGGCTTTTATTGGTGACGAGCCGAAGACGATCCACGTGATAAAGACGACTATTGGCAGAGACAAGATAGACACACCTTTCGATATCCTATTTTCCTCTGCTGCGCTGCCAAACTTTTCCTGGAAAAATTATAAGCCCTTTTCGAAAAAATTTCAATATAATCGGACACATTCTCTTGTGTTCAAATAGCCTAATTTTATCGCTGTACTGTTGTTTTATTTGTGCAAAATTCAGAAACTTAATTTTTTAATATTTTGTGCTTGCGGATCGATTGCGTATGTGATATTATTATCGAACATGAGTTTGATAAAACTTTTTTTGCAGCCTTTTGAGGCTGCTTTTTTTATGCTTTTTATAACCCGATTGTAAAAAATATGTGACACAAGACCGGAGGTGAACCCATGACCGACAAGCAAAGGCGGTTTGCAGATGAGTATATCGTCGACTGCAACGCGACAAGAGCATACAAGGCTGCTTATCCACGGATAAAATCGGATGATGCTGCGAGAGCCAATGCGTCAAGGCTGCTAACAAATGCTAATGTTAAAGCCTACATCGAAGCAAAACTCGATGAGCTGAGCTCTAAAAAGATAGCCGACGCGCAGGAGGTCATGGAGTACCTCACCGCCGTGATGCGCGGAGACAGCACGGCGAGCGTCGTGGTTGTGGAAGGTCAAGGCGACGGCTGCAGTGCGGCAAAGGTGCTGGATAAGCCGCCGGACGAAAAGGAGCGCCTGAAGGCTGCGGAGCTGCTTGGCAAGCGGTTCTGTCTGTTCAAGGACGGTATTGAAGCTAAGATAGAACCGTCAGACAAGCTCGACAGTATTCTGAGGCAGTTGAGCGGCAATGAGTGAGGTCCTGCTGAGTAAGAAGTTCCGCGATTTCCTCCGCTGCCGCTCGGCGTCGGTCGAGTTTCTCGAGGGGACGACCTACGCCGGCAAGACTACGGTCGGCATTATGAAGTTTATGTTCCGCGTTGCGGCGAGCCCGAAAAAGATTCACATCGTCAGCGGCTTGGACACCGGAACAATCGAAAAAAACATCATCAACAAGGAGCTCGGCATTATAGATGTGTTCGGCTCCCGGGTAGAATACAACAGCGGCGGTAAGGGTCAGTACAGCTTGCCGCATATCGTCTTTCGAACAGGAGCAGAGGATAAAATAATATATGTGCTCGGCTACGACAACAAAGCTCGCTGGAAAAAGGCTCTGGGCGGCCAGTATGGCTGCCTTTATATCGACGAGATAAACATTGCGGATATGGAGTATGTGCGCGAGGCGGCTATGCGCTGCGATTATCTGCTTGCTACGCTCAACCCCGACGACCCTAACCTTCCGGTGTATTCGGAATATATCAACCGTTCCAGGCCGTTACCCGAATATGTGGACGACGCGCCGACGGAACTGCTTGAGATGCTTTCCGAGCCGGCAAAGCCCGGTTGGGTGTGGTGGTACTTTTCGTTTGACCACAATGCCGCCCTGACACCCGAAAAGCGGCAGCAGATTATAAGCAACGTTCCCGCCGGTACAAAGATTTACAAGAATAAAATACTCGGATTGAGAGGACGAGCCACCGGGCTTGTCTTTTCTAATTTTGACCGCAAGCGGCATGTTATATCAAAAGCGGTGATACGCAAGCGCTTAGAGGATGAGAATGATCCGTTTGAGTTCATCGCGTTTTCGTCCGGGCTTGATACGGCGTATTCCTCGCAGTCTCCGGACACGATAGCGATGATGTTTCTCGGCATCACCGACGACCGAAAGGTAATATGCCTTGACGAGCGGGTCTATAACAACCGAGACATCAGCGAGCCGATAGCGCCGAGCGACACGGTGCGCAACTACATTGACTTTTTGGAGCGCAACCGCAAGGAGTGGGGGCTCGCACGGAATGTCTTTATCGATTCCGCGGATCAGGCAACTATGACGGAACTTTTGAAGTACCGTCGGAATAACGCCTGTCTCTATTCTTTCAACAACGCCTATAAGGCGACAAAGATAATTGACCGTATAAACCTGCAGCTCGGCTGGCTGCACACGGGGCATTACCTTGTGTGCGACCACTGCAAGAACCACATCGCAGAGCTTGAATTGTACAGCTGGCAGCAGGACAAAGACAATCAGCCGGAAGACCGAAACGACCACACAATAAATGCGTCGCAGTACGGATGGCTGCCGTATGTTAAGCAGATCGGCGCAGTAACAGGAGGGTGATTAAATGAGCCTAGGCGACAGAGTCAGAACCGCCGTAAGGAACTTTTTGAATATCAGCACAGATAACGGAGTGTCTATAAATATCCATCAGCTTATGGACCATGACGCCGAAGTATTTAAAGACCGTATCTGGTATCGCGGCAGGGCGAACGAAATCGAAGAGCTTTATGCGCATATTCAGGACAACATAGGCAACGGACACTTTTGGGGCAGCAAGCCGACGCGCGGAATGAAGATCCGCAAAATTCACACCGGGCTGCCGTCACTGATAGTCGATACGCTGACCGATGTTTGTGTCGGAGACCTGTATGCTATTACCGTTGATGACCCCGACATGGGGAAGGTGTGGGAGAACATAGCCGAAGAAAACCTCATAACCGACATAATAAGCGACGCCGTCCGAGATACTTTGTATCTGGGTGACGGCGCTTTTAAATTGTCGTATGACCCCACGGTTAGCAAATTGCCGATTATTGAGTTCTATCCTGCTGACCGTGTGGATTTTGAATATAACCGCGGCAGAATCAGTGCGGTTGTTTTCAAGACAAAGCGGACTATCAATCAGAAGCCGTATCTGCTCAAAGAGCGGTACGACTATGACAGCATAACATATTCGCTGGTGGATGTGTCGAACGATAAGGAAGTAGATATTTCTGCATTCCCGGAGCTTGAAGGATGCAAGAACATCAAAAATAACGCTCATTTCCTGCCCGCAGTGCCTTTGATGTTCCGGCGGTCAACTATCTACCCCGGGCGCGGAAAATCAATCTATGACGGCAAGCTCGATGATTTTGATGCCTTTGACGAGGTGTTTTCTCAGTGGATGCTCGCCGTGCGCAAAGGTCAGATAAAGGAGTACATACCAGTCGACCTGCTGCCGCGCAATGTCCGCACCGGAGAGGTTCTCGAAAGTAATGACTTTGATAATGATTATATCCAACTGCAGGGCAGCATGGCGGAGGGCGCGCAGCAGAAAATCGAGACGACACAGGGCACCATCCAGTATGAGGCTTTACTGTCCTCGTACTGCACCGCGCTTGACCTCTGTCTGCAGGGCATAATTTCCCCGTCCACGCTCGGCATTGACGTTAAAAAGCTCGACAACGCCGAGGCGCAGCGCGAAAAGGAAAAAACTACGCTTTATACCCGCAACAGGGTCACCGATGTCCTCAACAAGGCGATACGCGACCTCGTCCAGGCATCGCTTAATTTTTACTGTACGCTCAACGGTCGTGAAAGCAAAGATGTTGACGTGGTAGTCAATTTCGGCGGCTATGCGAACCCGTCATTTGAGGCACAAGTCGAGACGATCGGCAAGGCAGCGACCAGCGGCATAATGTCGACCAAGACCCAGGTCGACGAACTATACGGCGACGACAAGGACGACGATTGGAAGGCGGAAGAGGTCAAGCGCATAAAAGAGGAGCGCGGTATCCTCGAAATGAACGAACCCGCGCTGAACGATTTTGATTGAGGTAACAACAGATGAGCGGCGTTGATTTTGACAGAGAGATAGCGCAGATCTATCGCGATATGGAGCTTTATCTCATCGAGTCGATGCAGCGTAACCTCGCCCGTCATCTTGCCGAGGAGACAGACGCCGGGCTCAGATACCCTCAGTGGCAGGCGGAAAAGCTCAAGGAGCTGAAACGCTACCAACGCGAGAACCGGCAGATTATCAGCAGTCGAACTCGCGGTCTGTCGGACAGAGTATCGGAGCATATGAAAGCGGAGCTGCGGCAAGGCTCGAAGCATGAGCTGAAGCGCTATAAAAAAGCCCTCGGCAAGGGCTATAAATCCGCAAAGACCATGCGCAAAAGCTTCTTCAAGGTCAACGACCGAAAGATAAGCGGGATGATTAACGCCCTGCAAAACGATCTCGGTGCGGCAAATACTGCCGTGCTGCGTATGATGAACGACACCTATCGGCAGACCATCTTTCGAGCAGGAATGTATGCCTCAAACGGCGTGATGACCGAAACACAGGCATACGATATGGCTGTGAAAGACTTTCTGGAACGCGGAATCAACTGCATCGAGTACCGCGACGGACGCAGGGTCAACATCGCGGACTATGCTTCGATGGCCGTTCGAACGGCGAATCAGCGGGCATATATGGTGGGTGAGGGTGAATTCCGCAAAAGCATAGGCGAGACGCTCGTAATTATTTCGCATCACGCTTCCGCCTGCAAACTCTGCAGACCGTTTGAGCGCAAGGTGCTCATTGATGATGTGTATTCCGGCGGCAAGCCGGACGACGGCGACTATATGCTGCTGTCCGAGGCGATGAAGCTCGGCTTGTTCCATCCTCGTTGCCGGCACGGACTCGGAACCTATTATCCGGAACTTGAAGAAATCAATCACTACAACAACGAGGAAAACGATGTTTCCGATTACGGACGATATAACCGTGCGCACATAGAAAACATGGTGCAACGGTATAAGCGCCTGACAGTCGGCAGCGTCGATCCCGAGAATGTGGCGAGATATCAGGCGAAGCTCAAAGAGTGGGAGCGAAAAATATCACCCTATGGTGTTGAAAAATTCAAAAAAAGTGATATAATAAATATGAGCCAGTTTAGAACTACGGATGACCCATTGCGAGAAGCACTCGGAAGCGCAGAAGATTCAAATCCAAAGGAAATAAAGGCAATTAAAACTCATCTTGAGGAGATAGGAGTCTCGTTAATCAGAACGAAGGCTGAAAAACTTTCGTATTCACCGGGTCTATCAAAAGGTCAACCTGGAACTGTCTATATTTCTGAAAATGCGAGCTACGGTGCGTGGCTTCATGAACTTAGGCACGCAGAAGACGATATGAAAGACGGATGGCTCGGGATGAGAGTTTTTCAGAACCCGGAAAAATGTATTAAGCGTGAGATCGATGCTTATCAGGTGGAAATAGATCTGGCAAAAAGTATCGGAAGAAACGATATTGCAAAAAGATTGGAGGTGCTCCGTGATAATGAAATCAGTAAATACAAACAACAGTGTTAGTTCTCTTATATCGAGAATGTCTGCGAATGACATGAATGCGGTGTTATTAGGTGCTAAGTCAGATATCCCGATCCTTAATCTAAACGCCGTTATTTTTGGCGCAAAATCCAGATGTGCATCGCCAGAATTTATTGAACTTCTTAAAACAAAAATGCTTGATTCGGGTGTTTCTTTTATGGGGATGCCTCTTGAAAGTTTTGCGACGGCAGCACTCGATGTTCTCGGAGTTCAAGAGTACAATGGAACCGACGATTTTATTTGTAAGTTGATAAGTTCAGGCTTTAATCTGTAATAGTTTAATTCAATAATTACGGCGTCTTGCATTTGACTGCAGGGCGCTGTTTTTATATCCAAAAATCGTTTGCCTGTATCGTAAAACAGGGGAACAGTTGACCTTAACTGAGAAAAGGAGTGTAAAAAAATGGCAGAAGAAAACAAGAATGTTGAAACCACGGAGGGGCAGGGCGCCGAGGAGCAGAAAGAGCAGTCTCAGCCCGAAAAGAAGTATACCGACGAGGAAGTAAACAACATCAGTGTCAAGAACAGCAAGAAGGCAGTCGCCAAGCTTATGAAGGAGCTCGGCATAACCGAGAAGACCGACAGGGCAAAGGTCAAAGAGCTTATCGAGAAGGCGCAGCTTGATAAGCAGGAAGAGCCGGAGACGGACGGCGCGGAGCAGAACTCCCGAGCAGCCGCCGAACTCGCAGAGGCTCGTGCAATGGCCGAAGGCGCAGTCCTGGAAGCTGTAATGCTCGCGGCACATGTCAAAGCAGACAAGGTGTCTAAGGCGGTCAAACTCATCGACCGCGCGGACTGCCTCGACGATGACGGCAAATTCAGCCGCGAAAAAGCTTCCGCCGCAGTCACCGAACTGCTCAAAACGTGGACAGAGCTGACCGATAAGGCTGAGGACGGGGGACCCGGATTCAGCATAGGCGGGGACGGTCAGGAAGACAAGAGCAAGAAAGAGCCCGCCAGGAAGACGGCTCAGAAGAGCTGGAACAGATTTAACTATTAAAGGAGTGTTGAAAAATGCCTAACACGGCAAACTACGCAGAAAGATGGGAGCCTGAGCTTCTTGAGATCCTCACCCAGGATTCGCTCGTTTCTCCCTTTATCACGACCTCGGTGAGATGGCTTTCGGCTAAGACCTTCCATTTCACTCAGATGTCAACCAGTGGCTATAAGAGCCACAACAGGAACGGTGGCTGGAACAGGGGTTCCTTCGTCCAGACCGATGTTCCTTTTACCCTCAAACACGACAGAGATGTGGAGTTCCTTGTCGACAAGCTTGATGTTGATGAGACCAATGCGACCGCATCGATGGAGAACATCTCCAAGGTATTCGTCCGCACCCAGGAGGTGCCCGAGGCGAACGCCCTCTTCTTCTCCCGCGTCGCGACAAAGGCAAAGACGCTCGACGGCTATCATACCGAAACAAAGCTCAGTGATTATACCGCTGCCAATGTCTTTGCCAAAATCAAAAAGGCACTCGGCTCCGGCAAGCTTCGCAGATACAAGGCGATGGGTGCGCTTATCGTCTATGTCAGATCGGAAATAATGGATCTTCTCGAGCAGAGCACTGAGCTTGCCAAGAAAATCGAGATGACTCAGATCGCAGAGGGCGGCATCGGTATCGAGACCCGCGTCACAAAGATTGACGGTGTCCCTGTATTCGAGGTCATCGACGACGAGGTGTTCTATGACACTTTCGACTTTGACGGAGAGGATGGCGGTTTCGCGCCTGCAGAGACGACCTATAAGGCGTCAGCCGATACCAGCGTTGTTGCCGGCAAGACCTATTACACCAAGAGCGGTGAAAAGTATACCGCCGTCAAGAGCCCGACCGGCAATCCGTCCACTTCGAGCTACTACGAGGTTGATGCTGCCGGCTCGAAGAAGATCAATATCCTGATTGCTTCGCCTCTTACCACGAAGTTCGTGCCGAAGGTCAACAGTATTTACTTCTTCGCACCGGGAGCGCACACCGAGGGCGACGGTTGGCTGTATCAGAACCGTGCTTTCTCCGATGTATTCGTATTCCCCAACGGCAAGGATAACAAGGTCGACAGCGTGTTTGTCGACACCGATATCGCTTGACGGAGTTGATGCATAATGTATGCTGACGTCAATTTCTACTTAGAATCTTTTCACGGTACGCAGGAGGCTTCGTGTGAAATCGAAGCCTCTTTGTCTTTGGCCGAGATAAAGATTGACGAAGCGACCTTCAACCGCATCAAAGGGCGCGGTTTTGAAAACCTTACCGAGTTTCAGCAGGAAAAAATCAGGCTCGCCGCATGTTACCAGGCGGATTATATTCACGAAAACGGATATGACGGCTCGGGTATACAGAGCTATAGCGTGCTTGACATAAGCGTTACGGTCAAGGATTCCGGCAAGGTCTACGAGCGACTCGGAATGAGTCCCGTAGCGTATGCCCTGCTGCAGCAGACCGGACTTACAGGGAGGATATCATGATGGCAAACAGCATTAAGAAACTGCCGTTCCCGGATTTCCTTTGCGTTACGCCTTGCGAAATACGGCTTGATGAGCCCGACATCAGTGAGGACGGAGAGCCGAAGACTCACGCCCCGATAAAAGTCTCCTGCATCTATTCCGAGCGCAGGAAACGGCTGTACGACAAAGACGGTAAATATACCGAGCTTGTCGGCAAGGTTATCGTAAAAGGCGATATTGCGCCGAAGATGCGCGAAATATCGAGCGGTACGATTACCATTCACAAACGCGAAATGACAATCTATTCGGGCATCAGAGCTAAAAATCCGGATGGTACGGTGAATCATACGGAGTTTGAGCTGAAATGAAGGTCACAGTGAAGCTCAACACGGCAAACATAAACCTCATTGAAAAAGCAATTTCCCGCAACCTGGTGAAAACGGCAGACGCGCTGAAGACGGATCTTCAGCAGTCGGAGACGATGCCGTTCAAGACCGGACAGCTGCAGAACCGCTCTACCTTTGTCGACGACAAAGAGGCGGCCACGGGCAAGGTATATATCGTGTCCGATACGCCGTATGCCCGCAGGCTTTATTTTCACCCCGAGTACAATTTCAGCAGGGCTGAAAACAGAGAGGCGGGAGGAGCGTGGTTTGAGCCGTACATTTCAGGCCGGAAGAAGGATTACGCAAAGCGGGTCTTTGCGAGATTTATGCAAAGGAGCTGTGGCGGATGACGCTGAAAGCATTGAAAGACTTTTTCAAAACCGCATACAGTTGGACGGACAACATCTCTATCGGTAAGATAGACGGCGATGTTGAGAGGGCAGTTTGCTTTTATCGTTCCCGCTTAGGTGCGGCAAAGACGCAGACGGTGGGCGGCAAGGTCAACCGGAGCTACGGTGTGCTGCCCGTTACGGTCCTGCTGCGCTGGACGCGCAATGCGGACTCCGCCGAAGGCAAGGCGCAAAGCATATACGACTTTTTCGATGAAAAGGATTTTGAAATCGACGGACAAAGAGCGTTTATAATATCTCGCTATGACGGTCCCATCGACTTGGGAACCGACGGCAACGGCGTGTATGAATACTCTTTCGAGTTCGATGTTTATTATGACAAGTAAAAAGGAGTGAGAACATGCCTAATTTTTCAGGAGTTTTTCCCGTGTATGATCTCGACATAGAGATCTGCACAACCGGCACGACCTTCGCGCCGATAGCCGACATGGAAAACGCGAAGCTGTCAATCGAGACCGGCGTAGAGACCTGGCACTCGATAACCGAGGACGGCTGGCAGAGAGCCCTGGCGACCGCGAAGTCGTACACCCTGTCCATGAACGGTAAGCGCAGCATAGGAGATCCCGGCAATGACTATATCGCAGGACTGGCGCTCAAAAACGGACGCGACTGCGATTCAAAAATCAAGGTGACATTTCCCGACGGTGCGGTGTTTACCGGCGATGTAGTCGTCTCTGTGAGCGACTATGCCGGTGACGATGCAACCGCCGTCAACCCCCTGGCGTTTGACCTTATCAGCAACGGTAAGCCGACCTATACACCGGCTACGGGCTCATAATTTCAGGACTGCTGCGTGATTCGCGGCAGTCCGTATTTTTTATTTAAAGGAGTAAAGCAGCATGAGAATAATCGACACGGGCGATGCCATTCTTTCGGGTGACAATCATCCGCAGCTTAAAATCGGCGATAAGCTCTATCTCGTCGATGACAGAAAGTCCACATGGGACAAAATTCAGCAGGCGCAGGAAAAGGGCGGAGACGATTCCGACATGGAAATCCTCACCCTTGCGCTCGGCAAGGAAGCTGTTGCCGAGCTGGTAAACAGCGACATATCCGTTTCCGGCTATATGAATCTGTCTTACTATGTTATGGCCGCCATAACCGGCGAGGACTATGAAGACCTCAAGAAAGCAGCAAAAGAAAGAAAAAACTAACCGAGGAAGCCTACTACGACGAGCAGTTTGACGAGCCGCTTATTGTAGCGTCATTTGCCAAACAGTACGGTATTAGGCTTCTGACGGAAGATATATCGGTCAGGGAGTACAGGAAACTGTTGGCAGGCATTATGCACGATACGCCGCTCGGATATGTTATCTCGGTCAGATCCGAAAAGGATCCGAAGAAGATACGCGAGATGACGAATGCCGAGAAGGATATCCGCCGAAAGTGGCAGCGGTTCCGCGCCGCGAAAGCGGAGAGCGTACAGTACACAATGACCTTGGAACAGTTCCAACAGCTCTTTAAAAATCTTGCAGGGGGGTGAGAATATGCCTTTGGGCACAAATGTCGGTTCTGTTTTCTTCGACATAAAGGCGAATCAAAGCGCGTTCAAAAAAGAAATAAAGGGCGCCGCAGGACAGGCTCAGAGCGTGTTTTCGTCCGCGATGGGCAAGGTCGGCAAAGCAATAGGCGTTGCGTTTTCGGCGGGCGGCCCGCCGTCGTTTCTTTCGGCAAAAAGTGTGTTGAGGTGGCGAGCGAGACGCAGTCCGCATGGGTGGGTCTGAGTTCCATTCTGAACGGGCAGAAGAAGTCTTTCAGCGAAGCGAACAGATTTATCCAGGAATACATCTCTGACGGTCTTGTGCCTCTTAACAACGCTGTAACGGCATACAAGAACCTTGCGGCTCGCGGGTACAATACCGAGCAGATAGAAAAGACAATGACTGCGCTGAAAGATGCTGCGGCATTTGGCCGTCAGGCGTCTTATTCATATGGTGATGCCATCTCCACGGCGACGGAGGGTCTGAAAAACGAAAATTCTATCCTTGTTGACAACGCAGGTGTTACCAAAAATGTGGCAAAAATGTGGGAAGATTATGCCAAGTCTATCGGCACAACAACAAACGCACTTACGCAGCAGCAGAAGATAGAAGCCGAAGTCAACGGCATCATGGAGGAAACAAAGTGGCAGACAGGCGACGCGGCAAAATATGCCACTACTTTCGCCGGCAGGGTCGCAAAACTGTCTGCGACATTCACGTCATTAAAAACAGAAATCGGCAATGTGATAATACCGATACTAAACCTTTTTATCCCGGCAATTCAGACCGCGCTTGACGCGCTGCTGAAGTTTTTGGGTCTGCTGAAAACGGCGATGGCATCAATCGGGCTTGAGATGCCCGATGTGACATCCCTTGGCGGCGTAACTGCGGGAGCAACGGAGGCCGCCGAGGCTATTGACAACACCGGCACGGCTGCCGAAAAAGCCGCCAAGAAAGTCAAAAAGGCTTTTGCGTCATACGACGAGATCAATGTGCTTAGCAAATCAAGCGCATCCGATACCGGCACTGGTGGCTCTTCAGGAGTGGCGGCAGCTGATCCTACAACCTCAGCAATAACGAGCGGAGTTTCTGCTGTCGATTCCAGACTTGATGAACTCAAAGAGAAGCTTTCGACTTTTTGGAGCGGTTTTGCGGCAGGTTTTGAAAAGGAACGCGAAGAACTGAAAAGACAAATTGAGCAGACGAAAGCGCTAATCAAAAGAGTTTGGCAAGATCTGCGCAAGCTCGAATCGCCGATAAAAAATTGGGCATCAACGGATTTGAAGGACTTTTTTGAAACCTTTTGTCACGCTTCGGCTGACATCTTTTTAGGTCTATATGACAGTGTAAACGCCGTTTTTAGGGATCTATGGAATGTTGCCGTGTATCCGAGGCTTCAAAAATTTGTAACAAAAGGTTTGCCTGTGCTCACGCAGTTTTCCACCGAATGCGTAAAAACCTTGCAGACGCTGTTTGACTCCGTGAAAGAAATATTCGATAAGACCTGGCGCGAGGGAGCAGTACCGGCACTGCAGTTTTTCACACAGGTTTATCAGGATGTATGGGACATTGTATATGACAACTGGCAGACATACGGAGCCCCGATTTTTGATAATGTCAGAGCAGCCATTGAAAATACAAAGAATTTGTTCCTGAATGCTTGGAATAATTACATGAAGCCATGCTGGGATATCATAATGGGGACGGTTACAAGGCTGTGGACTGACCATGTAAAACCGTTAGCTGATAACCTCACTGGCTTCGTTGGAGAACGGATACAGGATGCGCTTGAGATTTACAACAAGGTTATCATGCCCTTAGTAAAGTGGGTGCAGGATCGCCTTTATCCCGTCGTCGTTACCTGTTTTCGGAATATGATGAATGTTGTCGAGCCCATAATAGCCGGCTTTATAGACCGCGCGAACGGGATAATTACAGTGCTGAAAGGCATTGTACAGTTCATAACGGGCGTCTTTACAGGAAACTGGTCAAAGGCGTGGAACGGTATTAAAAACATCTTCAAGGGCGCGTTTGACACTATGGCGGCGAGCGCAAAAGCTCCGCTCAATGTCATAATAGCTCTGTTTGAAAACCTCGTGAACCGTATCGGCAGCGGTATAAACAAGCTTATCAGGGGATTTAACTCGATAAAATGGAATGTGCCTGACTGGGTGCCCGGAATAGGCGGTAAGTCTTTAGGCTTTAACATAAGCCAGATTCCCACTATAAAGCTGCCTCGCCTCGCGCAGGGCGGTTGGGTGGCAGCCAACAATCCGCAGCTTGCTATCGTCGGCGATAACACCCGTGAGGGCGAAATAGTGTCGCCCGAGTCAAAGATTCGCGAGCAGGTCGAGCTTGCGCTCGCCAAGGCGGGCGGTTTTGCCCAAAAGGTTAAGCTGCAGCTCGAACTGCTTATCCGCTATCCCGACGGACGCACGATAATCAAAACTATCAACGAAGCCCAGATAGCCGAGGGCAGGATTCTTCTGGAGGTGTAAAGTGTGGAAAAATATGAAGTGCTTATAAACGGCAGCATAACACTCACCGCCGACGGGATGGGCTGGGAATATCCGCAGACTGACTCGGAAGGGTCGGGCGCGACCGATGAAAATTTGATGATCCGCGAAGTTCTGCCGGAGCGCGACAAGCTTATTCTGACATTTGAAAAGGATAAAACCGAGGCGGAGATCAGGAAAATTCTGCAAGTCAGGGCGATGACCGAATGTACTGTAAAATTTTATGATCTTCGTGCCGGTGCGTTTTTGACCAAGACGATGTACCCGGTTTCTGATGCAGTGACGGCACACGCGCTGATTAACGGCGAATACGTCATTGAGGCGTTTGAGCTGCGTTTCGTTCAGACCGTTCCGAACAGTTAAGGAGGACAAAATATGTACGCAGCGAGTACAAGCTATAAAAACTACATAGCATCCTCCAGGGTCCGTGTGCCGAAGTCAAAAATAGTAGTCGGAAATGCGACTTATACCGGACAGCAGTATTTGAAGACATACCCGAAGATATCGCATTCCAACAGCAAAATGATAGGCGGGTTCCCGGCGAAAAGCTGTGAGTTTGAGATATACAATCTCGACGGGTCCATAGACCTGAACGGAAAAGAGGTATCTGTATATCGTGGACTCGAGATAAACGGTTCGGTGACATGGATTCCGTTGGGGCTTTTTACTGCCAAGGACGAGGACATTACAAACAACAAAACTGCACGGTCGATATCTTTCAAAGGTACTGACCGTGCAGTGCTTTTTGACTGCGCGTATGGCGGCAGCCTGACTTATCCGACAACATTGGGAGCGTTCGTGAAGGAGATCTGCCAGCGCCACGGCGTTGCACTGGAAACAGCGACATTTCCTATGTCGACTTTCAAGCTGACAGAAGCGCCGAATATGGACGCCTCAGTTACAGACCGAGAGTTGATCTCCCGCGCCGCCGAGCTCGGCGGCTGCATAGCGCAGATAAGCCGTACCGGGGGACTGCGCATAAGCAAGCCGGTCAGTACGGGTATTCAGATAGGCAAGGCGCGGTATAAGGCGGTTTCAAAGGAGCCTAAGTTCGGCGTTATAAACTCATTGGTCTTCGGGCATGACGGATATGACGATGATATCACATACCCGTCAATCGCACCGGAGAATCTTTGCCAGTGGCGCATAGACGATAATCCCTTCATCGACAAAACGCGGGAGAGCAGCATAAAAACCGTTGCAGCGCAGATCTTCGGCATGTCAATCATGCCGTTTCAAATCACCGACTGCATTGATGATTATATTTTTGATTTGAACGACACCATAAGCGTCCAGGATAAAGACGGTACATATTTCACGGCTACGGTGCTGCAAATAGAAACTACTGCGCGTATCAGGTCAAAGCTTTCCGCAGAGGCTCAGACAGTCAGAAAAACCGATTACAAGATGGCTGGCAGCGTTATGCAGACCTTGAAAAAGGTGCAGCTGCAAGTCGATCATCAAAATCTCAGCATACAGACGCTTGTGCAGGATGTGAGCGGGCTGTCCGGCGAGGTAAGCACGCTGAAGCAGACAGCGAGCAGCATCCAGTCAAAGGTGAAAAAAATCGAAGGAGATTATGTCACTTCGTCGACTATCGAGCAGCTGAGTAACGAGATAAATATCCGTTTTGATAATCTCGGCTCACCGTCCGAACTGAGCAACGCAACAACGACCATAAATGCGCAGGGCATAAAGGTAAAAGACGGCTCATTTACGGCAGAAAGTGAGGGGTATAAAGCGGATCTATCATCGGGCGTGCTTAAACTTTATCAAAGTACCGGAACTGCGAGCGAGGGCAGCCAGCAGTTTTTTGGCATGGCAAACACGCTTGTATGGCAGAGTTCAACCGTAGCAAACTGGTATGCGACATTCGCTACGGTCGATTATACGCTTGGCGGCAGTAGCAATGCCGGGTTTCGTTTCGGTAAGTCCGTGAACAATGGCACGGACTATGTAACCTCTGCAAAGCCGTGGGCAGATATGGAGACTGCTTGGCAATACGATTGGATGCGAATAGAAGCTGATGCAACCAAAATAAGAAAAACTCTGATAACCAATCCTCTTGGATACAACCAGTTTGCGGGGTTGAAACATTATAGACCTGTCGGCGGATTGGATCTGTATTCGGCGGCGTTTGGCGTTGGCGGACAATCGAATTTACCATCCGGCGCAATAGAGGTCTGTGATAAGAATAACGCTATTATCGCCAGGAGTGATATCTATCAAAACGCTGACGGTGAAATCACACTGAAGCTCACCGGCTCGAAATATACAGGTTATATTATCGTTGGTAATGACGGTGTTTATGTCAGATATGGAACGGGTAAGTCGATTAAAATAGCACCACAATAACAATCACGAGGTGATGATATGACAGAATCAAAAGCAGTAGAAAAAATCAAATCTCGCATAGCCGAGATCGAAGCCGAACAGAAAACTTATGAGAATTGCCGCATGGTGTGCATCGGCATTAAAGACGAACTCAACAAGCTGCTGTCCTCGCTCGAAGAGGACGACAAAGACCGGGAAGCAGGTGAAATTATTGTTGATGAAGATGAGACAGTGTCGGCTTAATTTTGCCGATAATCGATACGATTGCGAAGCCGGAATAATAGGGGAACATTACGCCACGGAGCTTATTGTTACTCCACCGGCTATCATGCCGACAGAGGCAGTGTATCGCCTTTGTTTTGAGCCCGGCGGTCTGTCGGAGATAATTTTACAAACCACGGACGGAGCATTTTCATATCCTCTGCCGTCAGCGGTCACGGCAACACCCTACTGCTGCGTAACGCTTATCGGATATGTCGGCAGTGAACAGATTTATAAGTCCAGAATGGTGAGACTGCACTTTTCTCAAACGGCGGACGGTGACAGCTCTATAGATCTGCAACAGCCCGGCATTGTCGATGAAGTCAACCGGAACACCGCCGCGCGACATAGCCATGACAACAAGTCCGTGCTTGATAAGTTTGCCGAGTCAAAAGACGGCAAGCCGACCTATGACGGCGAGGCTTTAGGCGGTGGAGGTTCAACGGGAACCGAATTTTTTGTGGTTAACGTGCAGGTTCAAGGCGGGGCGGAATATACGATTACCTCCCACGATAAAACCTATACACAAATAGATGAGGCTTACAAGGCGGGCAAACAAATTTTAGCGGTTTGTACAATTACAGGCGAGGATACGGTGTATTTAATTCCTCTTATATTGGCTACAGAAACCGATTATGAATTTTCAATATTTGCTGGGGCGAACATTTACATATACGCGGACAGTACAGACACGTGGGATATTTCGATAGACTACCTTGAGGCAAGCACCATTAAAGTCAAAATATCTGCCGACGCTTCTGCGCAGTCGCAGAGTTTACAGTATATTCTTAACTATATGGTCTATCCTGCGGTTGAGAAAGCCCACGAGCACGATAACAAGTCTATCCTTGATCTGATATCAGCGGTTGACGGCAAGCTCCGATATAACGGCTCTGATGTCGGGCTCAAAGGTGATAAAGGTGACAAGGGTGATAAGGGCGCAAAGGGCGCGGACGGCAAAACGCCTGTCAAGGGTACCGACTACTGGACTTCGGCGGACAAGGCAGAAATAGTCAACGACACACTTGCCGCCATGCCGAAGTGGACAGGAGGTAGTTATTAATGGCTTTTGATAAAGTAGTTGACTCTATCCAACTTGACGCAGCCATGTCTTATACTGCTAACCGCATTCGTGTCAAGACAGGCGATACTAATCAGATGACATGGGATTCAGCCAAAGGCTTTGGCGACGCGGTTGACGCTATAACAGGCGGCTCTTCTGTGCCGCAGTCTGATACACGGGAAGTGTACCAATGTACTCGCCCCGCCGAATGGCTAAGGTTGCCTGACTATGATAAAGTGGAAGACAATACTGCATATTTCTTATTTGAGCTTTTCCCTTATGGAACAAACACGATATCATTACAGTTTAGAACGGCTGGTATCGCTACTATAACAGCTGGGGTTGTTTCTAACGGAGAATTTATACCGTTTGAGAATGATGATGTCGTTAGTATGCAGGGGCAATATTATGGCTGGAAAGGGATATCACGAACTTTTGATTATGCCGACTATGATACGGCGATGAGCGATGGCACGAAACAAATTGTTGTACAATTTCAGACAACAAGTGGTTTGAATCGCATTGCTTTCGGTGGAAGTTCAAATGGCGGTGTAGAAAACAGAGGAATACGAGATATCATCATTCACAAGGAGACCATGGGAGAAGGATATGCGTGCTTCGTGCAGCAGTCAAACCAGAGAGGCTGTTTGTACTACTATGCAATTGGTGCAGGTGCAGTTGGGTATCCAACGTGTATACGAACTCTAATGTATGTACAGCATGCGGGTGGAGTAATGACAGGTGATAGTGCAGCTAATAATCCTGCACTTATTAAAATTTTGGGAACTTTTAAGAAAATAAACGTTGCTTATAACGAATTTTTTAATTGCTTTTCACTTATGGAACTTACTCTTGATATAAGCGGGTGGATAAAAGCGAACGACCCATATTTAAACACATGCTGCTCGCTGCGCAAATTGCTATTTACAAATTGTGATACTATGACAAGTTTTCCCGCTAATCTCAATCTCACTGGAACAGCACTTGAATCCGATGCGGTTCTTGCATTTTTTAATACCTTGCCGGATATATCCACATCGGAAACGGCACGGACAATCACGCTTAAAAGCACACCCGCCGTAGCGGCAGGAATCCCGGAAGCCACGCTTGCAGTGGCGACAAACAAAGGATGGACGGTGGTGACATCATGACGATTAATGGCAACTGTATCACGGCGGCAGACGGAAAGGTCTTGCAAAAGGGCGATATAACGGCGGTAACGGTTTATCTTGGTGTAAACGACAGCGCCGAAAACTGGGCGGAAATTGACGCGCCGGAAGAGCAAATCACCGATTCGGAAGCGCTGGAAATTATCACAGGAGGTGCAGACACATGACGCGAGCCGAAGCAAAAGCATATCGCGCCAAGATAGACGGCGTTTTGACAAAGGTCACGACGGACGCGGAGGCTTTGGAGTATGCCGAGCTTTATCCGCTTTGGAGCGGGTATGTCGATTATGCCGTCGGCAGTATAGTCCGCAGACCGAGTGGGTTGTATAAGTGCTATAACGCTATATCGGCCAATCCGACATGGTTGCCGGAAAATGTCGCCGCGCACTGGGAGCCCATCACGGTCGGCGAGGACGGCACAATCGACAACCCCATCACAGCGGCGGCAGGCATGAGGTACTACAAAGACCTATACTACTCCGACGCCGGCAAAACATACAAGTGCATACGCGACGACAGCAACGGTCAAGGTACTATTTTGCAGTATCTCCCGTCGCAGCTTGTGGGCATTTATTTCGAGGAGGTGACGGGATGAGTGTGTGGGAAGTTTTTTTAGCCGCAATAGGTGCATGCGGGACGGTTTGCGCCATTATCTTTGGGTATCAAGCCTATAAGCGGAACAACAAAGGCGACAACCGCGACGAAGGCAAGAAAGACGGTGTTGTTTTGACGGAGCTGGGATACATAAAAAGCGGTGTCGATGACATCAAACGAAAGCAAGAAAAGCAGGATGACAGCATAAGGGAAGTCGTTGAAAGACTGAGTTCTGTTGAATCGTCCGCGAAACAAGCACACCATCGGATAGACGGCTTGGAGAGCCGTATGAGCGAAAAATAAGGAGGTCACATTTATGTTTGCAGAATTTTGGTCGGAGTACGGTATGACATTGATCTACACCGTTTTAACGGCGGTGCTCGGCTTCATCGGAATCGCGATAAAGCAGATTCTTTCGAAGCTTTCCGCCGACAAGACTAAAGAGTCGGTCGTGAAAACTTGTGTCAACGCAGCGGAGCAGCTGTATAAAGATTTACACGGCGAAGAAAAGCTTGCGAAGGTCAAGGAAAACATCGTTGAAATGCTCAATGAGAAAGGCATATCAATATCTGATATCGAGATGGACATGCTTATCGAAGCGGCGGTTGCGGAAATCAATAAGCAGCTTAAGAAAAAGGAAGGTGCTGAAAATGGCAAAGACTAATACAGGTCTCGTGGCATACGCAAAAGCGAACGTCGGCAATCCGTATTGGTACGGCACCTTTGGGCAGGTCGGCACACAGACGCTGCTTGACTCGAAGCGCAAGCAGTATCCGTCTTTTTATACAAGCGCCAGATATGCGGCGTGCAAGAAAGATATCGGCAAGCGCGTGCATGACTGTGTCGGTTTGATAAAAGGCTACCTGTGGAGCGACAGCGCTACAGCCGCGCCGAAATATAGCGCCGCGCAGGATGTGTCGGCAAACGGTATGCTTGCCAAATGTACCGAACACGGCAACATAAACAAGATACCCGAGATACCCGGAGTCCTAGTGTTTATGGATGGTCATGTGGGTGTGTATGAGGGCAACGGCTATGTTATCGAGTGTACCGTCTCATGCGGCGGTGGCGTCGTCAGAACCGCGCTTAAAAGCCGTCCCTGGGTACATTGGGGCAAATGTCCTTGGATAAGTTACAACAGCACTACAGCGGCACAGAAGCCGTCAGAATCGACCTCGAAACCGGGCGGCGGCATAAAGGTCGGAGATAAGGTAAAGATAACCGGCACGAACTATGCCACGGGACAGCGCGTACCTACTTGGGTGAAGCTGCGCAAATACACCGTAAGCAAGGTGCAGGACGGTAAAGCTCTGCTCAAGGAGATCAGCAGCTGGGTGCATACCAAAGATATAACAGTAGTATCGACGGCAAAGAAAGGTGTTGCAGTCGGTAGCACAGTGACCATCAAGAAAGGCGCTGTTTACGGCGGCTGTACCTCAGCGCGCGGAAAAGCGGTCCCGTCCGCTCAGCTTGCACCGACAAAGCACAAGGTAAGCAAGATACAGACAAACAAAGGCGTCAAAGAAGCCCTGCTCGGCGATATATCGAGCTGGGTAGCGGTGGCGAGCCTTGAGGAGGTTACAAAATGAAAAAAGCAATTTTGTCACAGCCAATGCGCGGAAAAACCGAAGCGGAAATAAAGGCGACGAGAGAGCATGCCATAAGGGCACTTAAGGCTAAAGGCTATGAAGTCGTAAACACCTTGTTTACTGACGAGTGGTATAGTGATGCTCAAATGAAGCAGCGCGGAGTAGAAAATATACCGCTTTGCTTTTTGGCAAAATCTCTTGAAAATATGTCGCTTTGTCATGCAGCATTTTTTTGCGAAGGTTGGGAAAATGCGCGCGGCTGCAAGATAGAGCACGAAGCAGCCGTAGCTTATGGGCTCGACATAATATATGAGAATGAGGAGGCATGACATATGATAACAGCTATCATTTTTAATCTGCTTAATCAGCTGGGGCTTTTTGGAGCATGGGCTATCGTGCAGATTCTCAAGCTCTTCGGCATGATTTAACTTGCGTGCGTTTTGCGTGCGTTTTGCGTGCGTTTTGAAACCAACTTGCTTACAACTTGCGACTAAAAAACGACCGGGCAGGGGATTTTCCTCTGCCCGGTTTTCTGCTTTATAAAGTACGCAGCCCTCGGTTTGACCGAGAGCCACAAGAAATAGGATATAGAGCTGGAGGCTCTTTATTGCATTATAGCATGATATGCTTTAAAAATCAAGCAATGTTTGCTCAGGTAAAAATCGACTGTTACTACAGGGTTACTACGGATTCTATTTTAGGGTACATTGAAATAGAAATGAAAAAAGCCTTGAAACCATTGATACACAACGACTTCAAGACTTCCTCTTTTGGTGATCCATCGGAGATTCGAACTCCGGACACCTTGATTAAAAGTCAAGTGCTCTACCGACTGAGCTAATGGATCATATTCTTTTCACTGTGCGGAAGCTGTATCCGCAAATCAGCTTGATTATCATATAATATTTGCTCGAAAAAGTCAAGCCTTTTTTGTATTTTCTTCCCATTGTTTTCACTCTTTATGATAAATTGTGCTTATTTAACCCGAATATTCATTCCCGCCCGGCAGATACTATTCAGAGAAAACTGCCGGAGGCGCATTCTATGAAGATACTTTTTTATGATACAAAGCCGTATGACCGCGAGGCGTTCGAAAAGCTTGCAGTCAAATATTCCGACATTGAAATAGACTATCTCAAGACGGATATCTCTTATCGCACCGCGCCGCTCTCGAAAGGCTATGACGCCGTGTGCCTGTTCGTCGCGTCCGATGTCGGCAGGCGGGTCGTGGATATCCTCGCCGAGAACGGGGTCAGGCTCATTCTCATGCGCTGCGCCGGGTATAACAATGTCGATCTTCCGGCGGCGCAGGAGCACGGTATCTCCGTTATGCGCGTGCCGGGGTATTCGCCCGAGGCAATAGCCGAGCACGCCCTCGCGCTCGCGTTCGCCGTCAATCGCCGTATACACAAGGCTTATATAAAAGTGCGCGAGAACAATTTCAGCCTCATGGGACTGACCGGGGTCAACTTCTGCGGCAAGACGGCGGGAGTTGTCGGCACGGGAAAGATAGGCGCGTCGTTTGCGCGCGCCTGCCGCGGACTCGGGATGAATGTTATCGCCTATGATAAGTATCGGAACCCCTCGCTCGACTTCGTTCGATATGTCGAACTCGATGAACTTCTCGGCGAAAGCGATCTGATATCTCTCCATTGCCCGCTGACCGAGGAGACCTATCATATGATAAATATCGACGCAATAGAGCGGATGAAGGACGGCGTTATCCTCGTCAACACTTCGCGCGGCGCGCTGATAAGCACGCCCGATCTTATAAAAGGTATAAGACAGCATAAATTTATGGGCGTCGGGCTCGATGTGTATGAAGAGGAGACGCACAACGTTTTTGAAAACCGCGAGGACGACATACTCGAAACATCCGTCACGGCGCGCCTTCTGTCGTTCCCGAATGTTATAATCACCTCGCACCAGGGCTTTCTGACCCGCGAGGCGCTTGAGTCGATAAGCGAGACCACGTTTGAAAATGCCGCCTCGTTCGGCAGGGGAGAGCCGATACAGGCGAATATAGTTAAATATAATTAATGTATGCTAACCATGCGCGGCGGTAAATTCCGCCGCTTTTTTCTGTCCGCTGTTGATTAAATTGCATTTATGTGATAGAATTTTCCCGTAACCGATTCAAAGGAGTGAGGGAGACTTCGGGTCTCGTAAATATGAAAAACAAAGTTCTGCCAAAAATAACAAATATATCGGCTATTGTTGACATAGTCGGCGCAGTCGCATTTTTTATTGTTCAGATAATCAACGCCGCAAAACCGAATTTTGTCAGCGCGTCGGTGATGCTCGGATTTTTGATAGCGAGTGCCGTGGCGATAATATTGTTCTTCGTGCTCCGAGTCGTGGGTATCGCGGTCGGCGCTAAGTCATCGAAAGTTCTGACGATAATTTCATATATTGTCGATGCGGCATGGGTCATCTCTATGATATTCGTGCTCAGGAATCTCAATATCTTTTAAGGAGAGTCGGAATGATTTATGCTTTTGTCGCCGCTGTCGTTTCTGCGGCTCTGCTGATATATTTTATCGTCCGTATAGTGCGCGATCCCGGTGATGCAAAATATGCCGTACATATTCCAAGATGGCTTTTCTTCTTCGGCATGGCTGTCTATATTGCCGGCGCCTCCGTCTGCATCGCAATGCTCGCTGTCGGAAAGTTCTTCGTTGCGATTCCGGGTTTTGGCTGTATGCTTTTCGGTGCCGCGGCGATGCTCTGCCAGCTCGACCAGAAGGTCGTGTCTGCGGGCGAGGGGATATATATCTATTCGACCATGTTCGGCAAAAAGAAGCGCTTTAATATTTCCGATTTTGTCTCGATGAAGCGAAACTCCGATTCGCTCACGCTCAAATTCAAGAACGGGAAGATGCATATCGATAACCTTGCCGTTATCAGTGACGACTTCAGAGAGAGCCTGCTCGACGGCAAAGAAGACTGAATATCTGCTTAGTGCAAAATACGAAGGTCATAATCCGGGTCTGACAATGCGGATTGTGACCTCTATTTATTTTTTTCGGCTGTCTTATAAATTTTTTTGAAAAACTGTTGACAACAACATATGAACGAGCTATCATATGAACAGTGAGACATATGAATGAACAGTCATATGAATTATCGCGATTATCGCGCAAATGAACGGAGGACAAAAACATGGAACACAACCACGAGAAGATGCTCGATATGGTGAGGCACGAGCTGCCGACAGATGAGCTGCTTTGCGACCTGTCCGATCTGTTCAGGCTCTTCGGCGACACGACCCGCGTCAAGATTTTGTTCTCGCTCTTTGAGTCGGAGATGTGCGTTTGCGCCATCGCGGAGCTGCTCGGCATGACGCAGTCGGCGATATCGCACCAGCTCAAGATACTCAAGGACGCAAATCTTGTCGCCAACCGCCGCGAGGGCAAAACAATCTATTATTTTCTTTCTGACGACCATGTCAGAACAATTATAGCCAAAGGTTTCGAACATCTTATTGAAGAAAGGAACGAGAACAATGAAGAAGATCTTTAAGCTTGAGGATCTGGATTGCGCAAACTGCGCGGCAAAGATGGAGGCGGCTATCGCCAAGGTTGACGGAGTCGAGAGCGTCAGCGTCAATTTCTTCACCCAGAAGCTGACCCTTGAGGCGGCGGACGATGCTTTTGACGATGTGCTCAAGAAAGTCGTCAAGACCGCAAAGAAAGTTGAGCCCGACTGCACAATAATTCTTAAGTAAGAGGGGTGTCCCCGATGACGAGAAAGCAGAAGAAAACACTGATAAGAATAATCGTATCGGTCGTGCTGACAGGTGTTGCCTGGGCAGTCGACGAGATATTCGGCTTTGAGGGCTGGAAAGAATTGCTGCTTTATATCGCGCCGTATCTTGTGATAGGCTACGATGTCCTGTGGAACGCTATACGCAATATTGCCCACGGTCAGGTGTTCGATGAGCATTTCCTCATGGCCATCGCCACTGTCGGCGCGTTCGGCGTCGGCGATTACCGCGAAGCCTCGGCGGTCATGATATTCTATCAGGTCGGCGAGCTGTTCCAGAGCATCGCGGTCGGCAAGAGCCGCAAGTCGATATCCGCGCTCATGGATATCCGCCCCGACTACGCCGTAGTCGTGCGCGACGGAAAAGAGGAGACCGTGTCGCCCGAGGAAGTTGAACTCGGCGAGACGATAGTTATCAAGCCCGGCGAAAAGATTCCGCTTGACGGCGAGATAATCGACGGCTCGACTTCTGTCAATACCGCCGCCCTGACAGGCGAGAGCCTGCCCGCAGACAAGACGGTCGGTGACAGAGTGACGAGTGGAACGATAAATCTTTCCGGCGTTATCCATGTTAGAACGCAGAGCCGCTTTGAGGAGAGCACGGTCGCGAAGATTCTCGAACTCGTTGAAAACTCCTCGGAGAAAAAGGCGAGAGCCGAGAACTTCATCACTCGCTTCTCGCGCTGGTATACTCCCTGTGTCGTCATCGGCGCCGTTGTGCTCGCGATTATACCACCGCTTGTCTCCATGCTCATGGGCACTCACAGCACATGGAGTCTCTGGAGCACATGGATTGAGCGCGCACTTACCTTCCTCGTTGTCTCGTGCCCGTGCGCACTGGTCGTTTCCGTCCCGCTGTCCTTCTTCGGCGGCATCGGCGGAGCTTCGCGTGACGGCATACTTATAAAGGGCGCCAACTATATGGAGACCCTTTCGAAGATCGACACAGTCGTGTTCGACAAGACCGGAACGCTGACAAAAGGCACATTCGCGGTCAACGCCATTCATCCCGAAAATATCACCGAGGCGCATCTTCTCGATGTCGCCGCCGCAGCGGAGAGCTATTCAACTCACCCGGTCGGCGAGTCGATAGTCGCGGCGCATAAGGGTCATATAGACAAGAGCCGCATCGGCAAGATAACCGAGCACGCGGGCATGGGACTCGAGGCAGTTATTGACGGCAAGACCTACTTTGTCGGCAACGGCAAGCTCATGGATATGGCGGGAGCCAAGTGGCATGAGTGCCATATGGCAGGCACTGTTATTCATATCAGCGAGGGCGCGCAGTATCTCGGTCACATAGTTATCAACGATGAGCTCAAGCCCGATTCGGCATCCGCGATAGCGAAGCTCAAGGAGCTCGGTATCAAGAACACCGTTATGCTCACGGGTGACAATGAGCGCGTCGCCGAAGCGGTCGGCAAGCAGCTCGGACTCAGCGCAGTCCATGCAAAACTGCTTCCGTCGCAGAAGGTCGAGCGCGTTGAAGAGCTGCTCGGCGAGGGCAACAAGGTCGCGTTCGTCGGCGACGGCATCAACGACGCACCCGTGCTCACAAGAGCCGATGTCGGTATCGCAATGGGCGCGATAGGCAGCGACGCCGCAATCGAGTCGGCGGATATCGTCCTCATGGATGATAAGATCTCAAAGCTCCCGACGGCGATAAAGATAGCCAGAAAGACTATGCGCATCGTCAACGAGAATATCTGGATCGCGCTCGCGGTCAAAGTGATTATCCTCGTGCTCAGCGCATTCGGTATCGCGGATATGTGGATAGCGGTCTTCGGCGATGTCGGAGTTCTCATTCTTGCTGTGCTCAACGCCATGCGCGCAATGCTGAAGATAAAAGACAAATAAATAATTAATAAATCGGCGGCAGGGGATTGACCTTGCCGCCGATTTTTTATGCCTTATTGAGCTCTCTGCGCTTTGCGCGCCTGACTCTGTTTATGTGCCGCTCGAAGTCGCCGCTGTTCAGAAGCTCGGTCAGCACCAACTGCTCAAATGTCGGCACGGTGCAGGAATAGAACCCTAGCCGCTCTTCAAATATCTTAACGAGCCTTTTCGGCAGAACCATGTATCCGACACGCAGCGAGGGCGATATAGTTTTTGAAAATGTGTTGAGATATATTACATTGTCGCGGTCGGAGAGCACAAAAAGCGTGTCCGCAGGCTTCTGCGAGACCGAAAACTCAGAGTCGTAGTCCGACTCAACAATGAATCTGTCGCCCGATGAAGACCAGTTGATATATTCATATCTCTTCGAAGCGGACGCAGTGACCCCAGTCGGGAAGCTTCGATATGGCGTAGTATGCAGAATATCCGCCTTGCTGCCGCTCAGTGCTGCGCCGTCTATGCCGTCGTCCGAGAGCGGGAGAAGCTCGTATCTGACCCCCGCCGCCCTGTATACCTGCTCGATTTTTTCATATGACGGCGACTCTATGGCATATATTTTGTCCCTGCCGAGCAGGTCGACTATCAGCCCGTAGAGATATTCTGCACCCGAGCCGACGATTATCTGCTCCGTGTCAACAGATATGCCGCGGTTTCTCGCGAGATATTGCCGCAGCGCTTCGCGTAATTCAACTCGTCCCGAGTGCGGTGAGCGTTCAAGTATCTCTTCTCCGCAGTCCGCAATAACTTTGCGCATCGTCCTGCTGAGCAGCGATAATGAAAATTCGGGCTTGCTGTGTTCGATGTTTTTCCCTCGCATCGGCTCTGCCGGTCTGCTGTCGGACGCCGCAAAGCCGTCCGAACGGCGGAAAACAACAAAATATCCGCTTCGTTCGCGCGCCTGAGCGTATCCCTCTTCGCAGAGCAGATTGTATGCGTGCTCTGTCGTTATCGTGCTCACCCCGAGCTCTTCCGCGAGCAGCCGCTTTGACGGCAGTTTGCTGCCGTAAGCGAACGCTCCGCCGACTATATCCGCCCTGAGCTGTCTGTAAATCTGCAAATAGACCGGGCGGTCGTTCAAGTCCACCGTGTATTTCATCTGGTTATATTATTTTCTCCGTTTCTGACTATTTTATATTATCAGCGGTATTGTATAATATTCCTGTCAAAAAAGCAAGGAGGACTTTAAAATGAAAGAGAAAAGCAACACGAAAAGAACCACGCTGTGGATATGTTTGACGGCAATGTTCATGGCGCTCAATGTCGCGATGAGTTCGTTCGGCGTTCCCGTTCCGGGCGGCCACCTGTATCTCAATGATATAATTATCTGCACCGCGGCGATAATCCTCGACCCTGTCGCGGCGTTTATAGTCGGCGGAGTCGGCGCGTTCCTCGGCGACCTGTTCTTTTATCCGCTCCCGATGTTCGTCTCATTGGTTACCCACGGACTCCAGGCTGTTATCATCTCCGTTTTCTCGCACTATGTTCTGAAGAAGCACCCCGTGCTCGCGAGCGGAATAGGCGTCTCAATAGGCGCGGTCATTATGGTCGTCGGTTACTCCCTCGGCAGAGCGTTTATCTACAGCACACCGGAATACGCCCTTATGAAGCTTCCTTTCCAGATTCTTCAGGCGGCCGTCGGCGCAGTCGTCGGTATGCTCCTGTGCTGGAAGTGCGGAGTGTACAAGCTCTATAACAAAGCGCTTGCAAAAACTTCCGGCGGCAAAAGAGAAGAGCACAAAGAACCGGCAGAGAAAAGCTGAAATAGATTAAAAAACTCTTGATTTTTATATCTTGCTGTGATATAATATCCGAGCATTACGCACGCGAAGCTTTAGGAAGTCGCCCGGTGCGGTGAATTTTCGCCGTTGCGGCCGCCCTGTTTCGCGGAGGAAAAACCAAAGGAGGAAAAACAAATGTCAGTAGTATCAATGAAGCAGCTGCTTGAAGCAGGTGTGCACTTCGGTCATCAGACCAGAAGATGGAACCCCAAAATGGCTCCCTATATTTTCACGGAGCGCAACGGTATTTACATCATCGACCTTCAGAAGACGGTCAAGAAGCTTGAGGATGCCTATATGGCGGTCCGCGATATCGCTGCAGACGGCAAGGAGATCCTTTTCGTCGGCACGAAGAAGCAGGCTCAGGATTCTATCCGCGAGGAGGCTGAGCGTTGCGGCATGCCTTATGTCAACGCCCGTTGGCTCGGCGGTATGCTCACCAACTTCAACACCATTCAGCGCCGTATAAAGAGACTTGAGCAGCTCAAGACCATGGAGGCTGACGGAACTTTCGATATGCTTCCCAAGAAGGAAGTTATCAAGCTCCAGCTCGAGATAGAGAAGCTTGAGAAGTTCATGGGCGGTATCTCCAAGATGAAGAAGCAGCCCGCTGCTATGTTCATCGTCGATCCCCGCAAGGAGAAGATCGCTGTTCTCGAGGCTCATAAGCTCGGTATTCCGATCATCGCTATCGTCGACACAAACTGCGATCCCGATGAAGTAGACTATGTTATCCCCGGCAACGACGACGCTATCCGCGCTGTCCGTCTTATCTCTGCCGCAATGGCAGACGCTGTCATCGAGGGCAGACAGGGCGAGCAGGGCGACGCAGAGGCTGCCGAGACAGAGGAGGACAAATAATGAACTTCACTGCTAAAGACGTGCAGGCTCTCCGCGAAAAGACCGGAGCAGGTATGATGGACTGCAAGAAGGCTCTCACAGAGACCGACGGCGATATGGACAAGGCCGTTGATGTTCTTCGTGAGAAGGGTCTTGCTTCCGCCGCCAAGAAGGCAGGCCGCGTTGCCGCCGAGGGCGTTGTTGTTGCATATTATGATGAGGCAAATAAGGTTGCTTCTATGGTAGAAGTCAACTGCGAGACAGACTTCGTTGCAAAGAACGAGAAGTTTGTTGAGCTTGCAAATAAGATTGCTGTCACTGTTGCGGAAAAGAATCCGGCAGATGTTGACGCTCTCCTTGCTATGACCCTTTCGGGCAGCGATGAGACTGTCTCCGACGCTGTTCAGGAGCTCTTCCTCGTAATCCGTGAGAACATGAAGGTTCGCCGCTTTGTAAGAGTTGAGGGCACTGTTGCTTCCTATATCCACGGCGGCGGCTCGGTAGGCGTTCTTGTCAGCTTTGATACAGACGCTGCCGATAAGGCAGAGTTTAAGGAGATGGGCAGAAACGTTGCAATGCAGATTGCAGCTATGAGCCCCGAGTATCTCAGCAAGGATTGCATCTCCGACGATGAGCTTGCAAAGATGAAGTCGATCACTATCGACAGCTCGCTCAACAAGCCCGAGTCTCTTCCGAAGCCGATTCTTAAGAATCTCTTCGATAAGGCTGTCAACGATAAGCTCTTCAGCGATGAGGATCTTGCAGCTTATGAGGAGCAGAAGAACAACAAGTTCCTCTTCAACTTCCTTTCCGATAAGGCAGTTGAGACTCTTGTCGAGCTTGCAGTGGCAAGCAAGGCTGATATCGTTGCAAACAAGATCTTTGCAGGTGCAGTCGACGGCCGTATGAAGAAGCAGCTCAAGGAAGTTTGCCTTCTTGAGCAGGCATTCGTTCGTTCGGATCTCTATGACGGCGATGTCGCAGGCTACATTGCAGATGTTGCTAAGAAGCTCGGCGCTTCGATAAAGGCTACCGGCTTCATCCGCTACGCAAAGGGCGAGGGCATCGAGAAGAAAGAAGAGAACTACGCCGAAGAAATCGCAAAGATGACCGGCAACAAATAATTAAATGAAAAGTGAGGCAGTCGAAAGACTGCCTCGTTTTTATGCCGTGATATAATCTGACCCCGCAGTAAACGCAACTGCGGGGTCAAATTTATTCTGCTTTTGCCGGTTTCTTGTCTTTTTTGTAAATGCTGTAGCTCAGCCAGCGTTTGCCTCTGTAGCGCAGGCAGAACGCAACCGCGCGGAACACCCAGTCGACTATCATCGCTATCCAGACGCCGATAGCGCCCATGCCGAGCTTGAGTCCGATTATGTAGCTCAGAAGCAGTCGGAAAGTGAACATCGAAAACAGCGCGATGCACATCGTGAACTTGACGTCGTTCGCAGCCTTCAGTACATTCGGCATCGTGAACGACGCGGGCCAGATGAAAATGGCGCAGCCGTTGTGGATGATGATGAGCTTGAGCGCGAGCGAATATGCATCGGGCGAGATGTTGTACATCCTGAGCGTCAGCGGCAGGGTAGCGAGGATTATTGCGTTCCATATCGTCGACATAAGATAGGTCAGCTTCATCAGCTTCTTCGTGTGCAGTCTTATCTGCTCTTCGCTGCCCAGACCGACGCACTGGCCTATGACCGTTATCACCGCAAGCCCCATCGCCTGACCGGGTATGCAGCCGATTCCGTCGAGGTTATTTGCGACTGCGTTAGCCGCTATCTGAACCGTTCCGAACGAGGTTATAATGCTGACGACAAGTATGCGCCCGAGGTGAAACAGGCTGCTCTCGATGCTGCTGGGTATTCCTATAGAGAGTATCTTTTTTATAAGCCCGAAATTCGGCCTGAATTTATCTTTAATCGAGATATAAATCGGACGATCTCTCTTGTGCAGGAGGATGAGCAGGAGGAGCATCGCCGCAAAACGCGAAATAGTCGAGGATATCGCCGCGCCAGCAACACCCCATTTGACTCCGTATATGAGAATGGCGTTGCCGATTATGTTCATAATTGTGGTGATGAGCGAGGCTAACATCGATATTTTCGAGTTGCCCATGGCGCGGAAAAGCGCTGCGCAGCAGTTATATATAGCGAGGAACGGGAACGACAGCGCGGATATCCAGAAATATGTCAATGCGGACTGCATAACACCCTCTTCAAGCGTGCTGAAAAAGAGGCGGAGCAGCTGAGCCTTGAAAACAAGGGTCAGTGCCATGAGTACAATCGAGATTATAAACGCGATAAATATCAGCTGAGATGCGCTGTTTCGCGCGTCCTTTGCTCTTTTTGCGCCGATGAACTGCGCCGCAACGACTGCGCCGCCCGTAGCGAGCGCGGCAAAGACGTTTATCATCAGCGTCATTATCATGTCAACGAGCGAAACGCCCGAAATAGCCTCGTCGCCGAGACCGGATATCATAACTGTGTCGCAGAAACCGACGGATATCGCGAGAAATTGCTCGATGACAAGCGGGAATATCAATTTTTTGAGTGCTTTGTTGCTGAAAAGCGGCTTTCCAGCGAGGGGAGTTGCAACAGCTTCCATTTGAGACCTCCGTTTGTTATACATATGTATAATAGCATATTTGCTCTGCCAATTCAATCCGTCGGGGCTGTAAAAAATATGCACTGCGGTTTTCCACAGTGCATATCTTTATTTTTTCTTAACTATTCGTAGCTCGCTTATCATAACTCCTGCGTGCTCCTCGAATATCTCGATTTCAACGCACCCGTTGACGAACACATCTTTCGGCAGCTGATATACCGCGCAGACAAAGCCTTCGGGGAGCATCTCGCGGTTGAATTCTTCGTCCTCTTCGCCGAACTGACCGCCTTTGTATACAATCGTTCCGTTGGCTTTTATCGTCAGGTCGTTGATGCTCTCATCTTTTTTCTGATGATAGGTGACTTTCAGCTCGTAGTCGGTGTCATATCTGAATCCGCCCAGCTTGCACCTGAACGACTGATTGTCGTAGACTTTGAAAAGGCAGGTCGGGAGACTGCCGTTGTTGACATCGGGGCGGTCACCCTGGAAGTTCATGTATATGCCCTCGGGGCCGACAACTTGCTCGCACCCGAGCACTCCGAAGCCGTGCTCCGCGACCGAGAAATAATATTCGTCGCTCTCGACTTCGTTGCGCCTGACGCTGCGAATCATGTATTTTTTAGCCTCGTCATCGGGCATCGATTCAGCCTTTTCGAGCCGACCCATAAGCCATGCGCGGTCGGTGTTCGGCAGGTCGATTGTCTCGAGCACTGCTCCGCGCTCCCAGCTGTTGGCGCAGTAGTGCTCAACATCCGTCTGTAAGCCTATCTGCTCAAAAAGCTCTCCCGCAATGCGTTCTATATCCGCGCGAAGTGATTTTTCGCGCCCGTCCTCGGCATTTTTGAGTATATCCTTTGCGCTCGCGAGCCTGCCATCGAGAATCTCGCGTTTCGCTTCTTTTATCGCTCGCAGTTCGACTATCCGCTTGTGTCTTAAATATGCGTCGCACTTTGCGCGGAACAGACACTGGTTGAATCGCCAGAGCTTCACGGCATCCGGGTATCTTTCGGCGAGCGACTCCCAACCTCTGAGATTGTCGTCAATGCCGGGGTTTTCCGCCGGATCTGTCTGCCAATTTAGCTCAAGCCCGAGTATCCTGTCTGCAACCTCGCTTGCCGGCAGAGAGGGGAAATACAGGCGCGAATAGTCCTCGAGCGAGTCGCGGACATCGACATAGGGGAAGAAGTCCATGTCGCTCCAGACGCATTTGTTGACATCGTCCGTTATGCCCTCGGAATATGAAACACTGCCGACAACATATCTGCGCGTGAGGCGGTGAATCTCCCTGTATTCGCAGGGGCGGGGATTCGTGCATTCGCGGCTGAGTCCCGCGGCGAGTGCATAGTGCCAATCGTCGCGGTCGAAGTGAACCGGATATTCGCAGCGCACGTTGTGCGTTATGTCCGGATAAAATCTTATCGGATATTTTGCGGGCAGCCTGCGCCTGAGTTTATCCATTTCAAAGGCGTGGTTCGGGCCCGTTATAATGCCGTCAATCTCGTCCGGCAGCTTTTGCAGCTCGCTTATGAGCTTTTTGCCCCAGTTCGGTATCGAGTGCGGCTGCTGAGCGGACGGCCACATCTCGGCGTTCGGATGATATTCCTTGAGCAGGCGCGAAAAATCGCGGCAGCGGCTTATAAATTCATCCGCGTCGTAGTCGCCGGGGTCGCCTCCGGGCGGGAACATTACGTTTATCCTCGGCGTGCGCTCGAAGACGCGCCTGCGCCGTTTTTCAGCGTCCTCAAGGCTCTCGCGGTCGTTCGGGTACCAGAGCGACACATCGAGGTCATATTCGTCCGCGATTCTTGAAGCTTCAACGAGAAAGTCCTGCGGGTCGTATTTCATCAGCCTGTTCTGCTGCGCTCCGAGCCCGTCATAGGGGATGTGCTCAACCGTATTGCAGCCGAAGAACATCAGGTCGAGATAATATCTGCGGTAGTCCTCCAAATCCCACGCGTCGTAGCTGTTTGGCGTTGTGCGGTAGCCGAGCTGGTGCCCCCTTATGCGCTTGTCGGGCTTGTATTCTCCGCCGATATCCTGTATGAGCGTGATTTTTTCGCCCGAAACTTCGATTTTTCTAAGGAACATGCCGATGGCGAATATCAGTCCGCGTATGCCCCGCGCCCTGAAAACAAGGCGGCTGCCGCTCTGCTCTATTTTATATCCGTCGCGCAGACCGTTCGGGTCGGCGATAAGAGATATGTCCGCTTTTTCAGAGTCGGTCATTTGCGGCATAGCTCCCGTTCTCGATTCTATTTCTCCGCGCAGTATCTCTGCGGCTTTGATTGCGTCGCCGCCCTGCGCGAAAATTTTAAGATTGCTATATTCGTGTCTCATTTTATCCTCACTCAAAAAGCTTCTTCATCATTTTAAGCCCCTCTGCCGCTTCGGCTTCAAAGTTTATGCAGTTGGCTTCAATGCTCATTCTTCCGTCGTATCCGGCTTCTTTTACGGCTTGCACAAACGGCGCGTAATTGTACCCATCGCCTTCTGCGGGGAAGATGCGCTTCATTTTACCGCTGTTCGGCGAATCTTTTGCGGTCGGGTTCGAGAAGTGTATGTGTATCAACTTGTCTCCTGCATACCGAAGCGCACCGAAGTCCTCATTTTCCATAACCATATGATATATGTCGGCGAGGACAAATATGTTTTTGAGCCCCAGAGTGCGGCAGGTGTCAACACTCTCGCGGACTGTCGTAAACACATTTGTTTCAAGCCTGTTCAGCGGCTCAATAGCAACTCTTATTCCGTGTTCGCCCGCTTCGTCGTCTATGACTCTTAGAGCCGAGTGTATCTGTTCGAGCCCTTTTTCTCTGTCGAATCCCTCCGGCACGCTGCGCGAACGCCCGCTTCCGAGCACGCAGGTTTTGATTCCGAGAAACACTGCGTTGTCAAACGCGCGGCGCGTGTAGTCTCTTATAATTTCAATGTCCGCATCCTCTCCTGCGAGGTGTATCTCCCCGGGGAAAAAGCAGTTCGCCGCTTCAAGCTTTGCTCCATAACCGTCAAGCATTGCTTTTGTATTTTTTAGTTCCTGCTCGCTGAGACTTTTTATGTGCCCCAGGTTGCTCTCAAGATAGTCATATCCGAGCTTCGCGGCAGATTCGAGCTTGTCAAATCCAACGCAGGTTCCGAACCGCATAGTGCGCCTCCTTCAATATTTTTTATTCCGGATAAATGGTAACACGCCCGCCGCCGCCGTGTCAATCTCAGCTCAAAAATTTTTCTCCGCGGTATTAAGAGCGCACTATATGGGAATAATTTTTTATAGCGCGAGCAAAGTGGGAGGCGGCGGAATGCAGTACAACAGGGTCGAGATCTGCGGAGTGAATACATCGAAGCTGAAGGTGCTCAAAGAGAAAGAAAAGACGGAGCTTCTGCGCCGTATGCATTCGGGGGACAAGTCGGCGCGGGACGAGCTTATAAACGGAAATCTGCGCCTTGTCCTGAGCGTTGTCCAGCGGTTTACAAACAGGGGAGAGAACCCCGACGATCTCTTTCAGGTCGGGTGCATCGGGCTCATAAAGGCTATAGATAACTTTGATATAAACCAGAATGTTCGCTTTTCGACCTATGCCGTACCCATGATAATCGGCGAGATACGCCGCTATCTGCGCGACAACAACTCGATGCGCGTCAGTCGATCAATAAGAGATGTAGCCTATCACGCGATGCAGGAGAAAGAGAAGCTTGTCGCAAAGCTCGGACGCGACCCGACGGTAGAAGAGATAGCAAAAGCGATGAACATGAAAAAAGAGGAGATAGTTTTAGCCCTCGAAGCGATTGTCGAGCCCGTCTCGCTCTATGAGCCCGTGTTCTCGGACGGCGGCGATACGATATATGTCATGGATCAGCTCGGCGACAGCGGCGATGACGGGAGCTGGCTCGATGAGATAATCTTTCGCGAGTCGGTCGAAAATCTGCCGGAGCGGGAGAAGAAAATACTTTATCTGCGCTTTTTAAAAGGCAAGACTCAGATGGAAGTGGCAGGGGAGATAGGCATCTCGCAGGCGCAGGTCTCGCGGCTCGAAAAGGGTGCTATCGAGGCAATAAAAAGAAACAACAGAGCGTAATTTAGGGTCTGCCGCATTCAGCGCAGACCAAAGAGCAAAAGATACAGGTCATATTTCGTATGATTATAATGCGGAGTATGACCTTTTATTATTGCTCTTTTAAGCGCCTTTTTGCCCACTCGCAGTATACTTATACAGCTTCGGGTCAAAAAACGCTTTCTGCATCTGAATGCGACAGCCCCTTTTTAATTTTAAAAATGGTGACAAATCCCGCAATTAATGATATAATCCGTATTGGTGAAATTTTCAATAGAGGTGATGACTTGAAAAAATATAAATACAGCACAAAAAACATTGTTATTGCAATATCGTTCTCGGTGCTGTGGTGCGTGTTGGCGTTTTATCTTATATTTGTATGTTCCAGAAATGGTTCTGTACTCGGAGCGGCAATGCTTTTTGGTATATCAATGGTGTGCCCTGCCGTATATGTAATTATATTATCCGTAAAGAGCAGGCACAATTTTGTTGAACTGCACGACGAGTACTTTACATATTCTGTTGACGGAGCAAAAGGACAGGTTGATTACAGCGATATTGCGGCAATAGTACTTCGCGGAAGTAAAAAAATTCGTTCTCTCAGTTCAATGAACGTTTACACAACAAAGAAAGAACAGCTTATTCCATTGAGCAACTCGTATGACGACTATGAGGAATTGTGGAAGGCGATTATTTTAAAATATAAAGAGAAAAATCCCGATACATATAGCGTGGATATAAAATTGGTTGAGATTTTGCATTTGACAAATGTTTAAGAATGACATCTCAAGACTGCCGTCAAGAGCGGGAGAAGATTAGAAACAGAACAGAAAGCGATAAGTAGAAAATAAATGCGTATTGGCTTAGGAGGTCATGATTTGAAGAAAAAGATAGAATTTGATTCCGGAAAGAAAGTGTTCCCGATAATCGTCAGCGTTATCGGTACCGCACTCATGCTCGCGATGTGGATAACGAGGCTCAATATGACTGCAGTCGTCTGTGTGGGATTTTGCTGCATTGTGTCCGCGCTTATAGTTATCGGTATGTTTTTCAAGCGCCGACTTTATCTCGGCTTTCTTATCGGCTACTGCGCCGCGCTGTTCGGCGTTATCACTTATTACATAATTTTCGGCGCGGATGCGGGCTTCGGCGCGTTCACTTCCGGTCTTGCGGGATTTTCGAGCGCGGAGCATCCCTGGCTTACAGGCGAGGGTAATTTCTTTACCCGCCTGCTCGGCAATCTCCTGCTCGCCCTGCCGAGTATAGCCGTTATAGTCGGCGTTATTCTCTGCGTTGTGAAAATCGATAGAAAAGTTACTCTTCAAAAAGTACTCTCGCGTGTTCTCAGTGTGCTGCTCGTGTTCACGACCGTTGCGTTCGTGCTGACCATGAACCTGCGCTCGAAGCCCAACGCCGAGCGCCTTTGGGACGGCCAGGACGACTACCTCAAGGGGATAGACAAAAATAAAACAAAAGAGAATTCGCCCAATGTCCTGTTTATTCTCATGGACGATCTCGGCTACGGCGATGTCTCCGCAAACGGCGCGATATATGATACCCCGAACATCGACCGCATCGGCGAAGAGGGCGCGCAGTTCACCAACTTCTATTCGAGCTATTCCGTCTGCTCACCCGCGCGTTTTGCCGCGCTCACGGGACGCTATCCCTATCGCGGATATGCGGATAATGTTATATATCCGACCGTTGACACATTCTCTCCGTTCGCCTCGACCCGTATATTCAATTCCGTTGAAATGGGCGGTAATGCCGACGGTATGCTCGGCGACGAGATAACCATAGCGGAGGCTCTCAAGGGAGCGGGCTATGCGACCGGCTGCTTCGGCAAGTGGCATCTCGGCGATTACGGCGAGTATCTGCCGACCAATCAGGGCTTCGATTATTTCTACGGCAGCCACTATGTCAACGATATGAATCCGTTCTACCATGTCCGTGAAGAGAACGGCGAATATGAAATTGCCCGTGGTACAGACGAGCTCAAAGACCAGGGCAACGCCACAAAGTGGATATACGAAGAGATAAACAGCTGGATAACCGAGCAGGTCAAGAAGGGCGACGAGCCGTTCTTCGCGTTCTATGCAACTCCGTGGCCGCACGCGCCCGTGTATGTCGGCGATGAGTTCAAGGGCAAATCCGGCATGGGCACATATGTTGACTGCGTGACCGAGTTTGACTATTATCTCGGCAAGCTCTTTGATACCCTCGAGGAGCTCGGCGTTATGGACGACACGATAATCGTGTTCACCAGCGACAACGGCCCCGCGCTTCAGGGCTCCACGGGCGACCTCCGCGGAGGCAAATATCTCGCTTATGAGGGCGGCCAGAAAGTACCGTTTATGATTCGCTGGGGCAACAACGGCGGTCTGTTCAAGGCGGGTTCGACTTATGATGAGTCCGCAACACTCGTCGATCTGTTCCCGACTCTCGTCGAGATGTGCGGCATCACCGGAAACGGCGGAACGGATAAGAATTATCTTCCCGCAGACCGCGTTATAGACGGCGTTTCGATGGTTCCCGTGTTCACTCAGAATAAAGTCATACACACTGCCGAAACCCCGATACTCCACATGAAGCGCGAAAAGCTCAAGGCTATCCAGTACGCTATACCGACTGCCGATATACTCTCGCGCGAGGAGTATAAAGACTATGATTTCGATGTTCTCAAGAATAATGAGTATGTCGTGTTCAAGTATTTCAAGAATATACAGAACGACAACTCCGCGTTCTTCGACAAATTCCGCAAGAACTGGCTGCATATCCTGACCGACGATGCGGGCGAGAACTACAACCGCACCCCGGCATATCCGACAATTGCCGACGAGATGCTTGAGAAGCTCGACGAAATAATGAACGATTTCAAGGAGAACCGCCGCGGAATCATAGAGAAAAAATAACAGATAAATTGCCGCCGAACGGGGAACAGTCCGCTCGGCGGTCGGAATATCCGGGGGTGAAATTTTGCCTGAACTTTCAATAATGATAAAGCCCGCGTCGAGCCTTTGCAATCTGCGGTGCGAATATTGCTTTTATCACGATGTTTCACAGATAAGAGAGGAACACAACCTCGGCATTATGTCCGCAGAAACTTCTGACAGGCTCATAAAAAGCGCACTCGACTTGGCAAGAGGGGACAGCGTGGCATTCGCGTTTCAGGGCGGCGAGCCGCTGCTTGCCGGGATAGACTATTTCAAAGATTTTGCCGAGCGGGTCAAAAAATATAACCTGCGCGGCAGTCGCATATTTTTCAGCATACAGACCAACGGCTTATTAATAGATGAGCAGTGGGCGCGGTTCTTTCACGATGAACATTTCCTCGTGGGTCTGAGCCTTGACGGCGATATGGCGGCGAACCGCTTCAGAGTTGACGCCAACGGTACGAACAGATTCTATAAAATTCTCAATGCCGCCCAGATGCTGACCATGCACGAGGTCGATTTCAATATTCTGACCGTGCTCACGGGTTACGCCGCCGAGAATATCGACAGGATATATTCGTTCTTCAAGCGCAAAGGCTTCAAATATCTTCAGTTCATCCCGTGCCTGCGCCCGTTCGGTGACAAGAGCGAGAGCGAATTATATATGACTAACGAGCAGTATGCGTATTTTCTGGTACATCTGTTCAACGCCTATGTCAAAGACTACGTCCGCGGTGAATATATGAGCATCCGCCAGTTTGACAACTGGGTTCAGATGTATGTCGGCAGACAGCCCGAGCAGTGCGGAGTCTGCGGACACTGCATGCACCAATTTGTGGTCGAGGGCAACGGCAATGTCTATCCGTGCGACTTCTATTGCCTTGACGAATGGCTGCTCGGCAACATAAATTCAGATGAGCTTGAAGCGATGGCAAATTCAAAGAAAGCCGCCGATTTTATCCGCGAGAGCTTGCCGGTCGATCCGGAGTGCAAGGCATGCAGATATTATCCCCTCTGCCGAGGCGGCGGATGCAAGCGAAGCAGAGCCGACCGTGATTATTGCGAGGCGTATAAAAAATTCTTCTCCTCATGCCTGCCGCTGTTCCGCGTGTTTGTCGACGAGGCAAACAGATAAATAAAATTACTGCCCCGACAGTGTAATAAAAGCATTAAATCCTGCCCAGTTTTCATGGGTAGGATTTTGTGTTTGCGATACATGTGACAAATTAGGATTTATCTATCACTTGAGCTATAGCAAGGTAAAAGCAAGTGACTCAAATAATTTTTTATAATCAAGCTTTCAATAGCCGCGTCGCGGTGTTTGAAAGCTTTCTTAGAGGAGCGGGCAACATCATCGAAGCGCCGCCTGTGGCGGATGAAGCGAGGCGATGTTGGCGAAAAACAAGGAGCATAGCGCCCGCTCCAAGGGCGATAGGCGACTATGTTTTGAGAGGGCTGGACGGCTTGCGAAGCAAGATGCACGAGCCCGTACTGTTTGAGCGGGGCGAGTTTACGTGCGAATGTGCCGAGCAACTAACTGAGAGCCGCAAGCTATGTACTGCGGCGTGGCGTTGTCGGGGGTACAGGGGAGCCTGATGGATTCCACGATAAATTCCAATTTTCTCTATACAAGTCCACCACAAAAATACAAAACAGCCGCAACAGTAACCCCGTTGCGGCTGTAAGCTTTTATTGAATTACCGTCAGTCGGTGACGTTCTTCCAGAAGAAGTCGCGCTTGTCCTGAGTGTTGAGCAGGACAACGGGCTTGAGCTGGTTGAGGTTCGCGCCCTCGTTCTTCTTCATCTCGAGATACTGGTGATAAGTGCCCTTCTTGACGAAGTGAAGCTCGGTCTTGCCGAGGGTCTTTTCGTGCCAGGCATCGCTGATGAAGAGGTTTGAATCACTGAGCTTTTCGTCAAATACCGCCGCAAACTCCTGACGTCTTGCGGGGTCGATTTCGTCCTCGGTCTCAACGAAGAGGACATAGTGACCGGGAGTGGTCGTCTCAGTGTCGGGATAGACGCTGTGACCTATCGCGACCGTGCCGAAACGGTCGCACATCTGCTCAACCGCCCAGTCAACCATGCTCTGGTCGGTCTTTTCTCCGCCGATGTTAAGCACCTGGTTGAGTCTGTACTTGAACATTACCGTCGGAGACTGCTTGTAGAAGCCGGTGACCTCGACGACGTCGTCAATGCGGTAACGGTAGAGACCGGAGAGATTCGTGATGATTATTTCATATTCCTCGCCGGGCTTTACTTCGCTTATGGTGAACGGGCGGGTGCCCTCGGGAGCGCCGACGGGCAGGAACTCAAAGAATCCGTTGTGAGGAAGAATTACGCAGTCGTTGGAGTTGAGCGCTATCGGAACTGCAACAAGATCCTCGGATGCGCCGTAGCCCATGTTGTGAATCGGGAGATTTCCCGTGTAACGACCCAGCTTCTTCGAGTATACCTCGAGTGAGCCTGCGCCCATGCCGAACATCCAGCAGCAGTTCTTCCAGATTCGGGGGACTATCGGAGTGTCAAAGCCCTTTTCAAATTCGCTGCGAAGCTCAGCGGCGCGGTCGGGCATGGGCTTAATGCGCTTCATGAGCTTTTCTTTTACCTGGGGCGGGCACGCGATGCTCTCGTTTATCGTGCCATGCTCAATGTCGTCGCAGAGCATCTCCCAGTTGTCCTCGAGATAATGCATCATCGACTCGAGAACGGTTATTATCATTGTGCTCAGGTAGCTCACGTCTCTGTCCATCAGAGCGAAACGCAGCTTGAAATACTGCATATCCGTTCTGCTCGGATCCTCCGGGAACATTATCTCCGGGGGAGAGGTGACAAAGGAGCTGACTATGGGCTTTAAGTACATCATCGGGATACCGGAAAGGCAGCTGCAGGTCTTTCCGTTGGGAAGGCGGTGGGGCGTTATCTCGAGCGTCAGCATACCCTTCTGAGGAGGCAGACGCTTGCCGTGCGCGTGGAACCACTTGACGGCGCAGCCGACGGGAGCCGAGAAGCTGAAGCACTGGCAGTTCCACAGCGACCTTGCGGCGAGGGGAACGAGCTTCGGCTTGCCGATGCTGCCGGAGGACTCGGCGTATCTATGTATGCGGTATCTGGTTATAAGATTTCTTTCGCCGGTTTCAACCATGCGGTCGATATATTTCTCGTAGTCCTTGTAGCGCGAGAGAGGAACCTTTGCCTGATAGTCCGCAACGGAGTGAACGTCCTTGAAATTGTGCGCCTTGCCGTATACGGTGTTCTTGTTGTCGCGCATGAGCTTCTTGACAATGTGTTCCTGAACCTTAACGGCGTTTTTCGCATAGATCCCGAGCTTGACGTGCTCCGCAAGACCCAGGAAGCCGCCGAAGTCGGTCATAAGGCGGCTGAGCGGTTTGATTTTCATATTTTCCTTGCATCTCCATCCCATGGCGGCGGCTGTCTGTTCGCAGCCTGTCCCACCTTAATATGCTGTTATTTTAGTATAAGTATAATTGTATTTTGTTCCTTTTATGAACTTAAGAAAGATTTAACAATAGAGAATGAAAACAGCAGGGGGTTCAGAGCCAATCTGTTTTTTTGATATTGAAAAGACCGTACTTATATGTTATCATCTTCTTGATATTCGCAGGGGAGGCGAAAAGGTGAAGAAAAAGAGTAATAATGCAGTTATTCAGTACCTGAAATTCATCGTCGTCGGCAGTATAAACGCGATAGTCAACTATGTTGCGTATGCCGCCGTTGTTTTTGTCGGGGGTCACTATGTGCTTGCGACTCTTGTGGGCTTCGTGCTCAGTGTGCTCTCGTCATATCTGATTAACAGCAGCCTTGTCTTTGAACGCGATGAGGGAGTCAAGGGCTGGCAGGTTCTGCTCAGACTCTATGTTGTGTATGCTTTCTCGGGACTGTTTTTGACAACCTTGCTCACCTGGCTCTTCCTTGACGTATTGAACCTCGAGGAGGGCGTAAGGTCGTTGGGCGAGGCCATAAGGCAGTCGGGCGTCGATATGACCGACAGAAAGCTCGCGGAGTATATCGCCCCGTGCATAGTCGCGGTTATAGTAACGCCGCTTAACTTTGTGACAAACAAGTTCTTTGCATACAAAAAGCTCGGCAAATCCTCGAAAGAAAAAGCAAAAAAAGAAGAAGTGCAAAACGCATCGACCGGACGCGATCAGTGAAGCTGATTCGTCCGGCTTTTTGGCTTTTTTAATATAAATTATAAACTTTTTCTAAACTAATGCAAATGTTTATTAATTTCGTTATAGTAAAAAAGAATGCTCTGCAATCATATAAAATTATGTTTTGAGAGAACTCTGTAAGGGGTACGGAGTTCAAGGCCAGAGAAAATAAAATATGAGGGAAGGAATCACAAAATGAAAAAGAAGTACAAGGACGTATACTATGATGTGCCCGATGTCAAGACGATAAAAGAGCTTGTCATCCACGGCGTCGGCGAGGGAAAGGATCAGCCCCTCTTTATGTATGACAACGTGAACGGCACAAAGGACAATCCGTTCATCACCAAAACATTTAACGACGTTTGGCACGATATCAACTGCCTGGGCACATATATGTTTGCCCACGGCGTCAAGGACTGCAATGTCGCCATTATCGGCGAGAACTCCTATGAGTGGATAATCGCATTCTTTGCGAACCTTCTCGGAAAGATAGTCAGCGTTCCGCTTGACCCCAAGCTTCCTGCAGAGGATCTTGCCGTTCAGCTCAACGAGGGCGAGTGCAAGGCTATCTTCTATTCCGAGTACTATGCTCCGACAGTCGAGAAGATAAAAGAGATAGGTGCTCCCATGGATACATATCTCTATATCCCCGATTTCCAGAAGTACATCGATGAGGGCGAGAAGCTCCTTGCGGACGGCTACACCGAGTATAAGGATGTCGTCGTATCTCCCGATGATCTCGCAACCATCGTTTTCACCTCCGGCACCACCGGCAAGAGCAAGGGCGTTATGCTCACTCACGGCAACCTCGCTTCTGTTGTCACCTCCTCCTGCATGTGCTTCCAGGGCGGAAACTCCGTCGGCTTCCTGCCGCTTAACCACACCTTCTCGTGGGTTGCGACTATCTTTGCCGCGTTTATCATCATCACCTACGGCTATATCTGCGTAGATATAAAGAACCTCGTTAAGGATTTCCAGACCCATCATCCTCAGAACTTCTCCGGCGTTCCGCTGGTTGTCGAGACTATCTATAAGCGCGTCTGGAAGACCGCGAGAAAGACCGGCAGAGAGGAAGTCCTCAAGAAGGGCATCAAGATAAGCCGCTTCCTTCTCAAGTTCGGCATCGACGTCCGCCGCAAGTTGTTCGCTCAGGTTCATGAGCAGCTCGGCGGAAATCTGAAGTATATCATTGTCGGCGGTGCTGCGCTTGACCCCGAGTATGAGCAGGGTCTCTATGACCTCGGTATACAGGTTCTCAACGGTTACGGCATAACCGAGTGCTCGCCCGCAGTTACCACCAACACCATGGAAAATCATAAGTCCGGCAGCGTCGGCAGACCGCTTCCGTGCAACGAGATAAAGATAAACGATCCCGATGAGGACGGCGTCGGCGAGATATATGTCCGCGGCTCCAACGTCATGAGAGGCTATTACAAGGATCCCGAGGCAACCGCCGCGGCATTCGACAACGGCTGGTTCAAGACCGGCGACTACGGCAGAATCGATGAGGACGGCTTCCTCTTCTTCGTCGGCCGCAAGAAGAATCTTATCATTACCAACAACGGTAAGAACGTCTCTCCCGAGGAACTTGAGGACAAGCTTTCTCAGCGCTGCCACGCGATCCATGAGATTCTCGTCAGCCAGGAGGGCAACAAGATCGTCGCAGAGGTTTATCCCTACTACGAGGACTACGGCAAGGAAGCGGATCAGCTCATCAAGGACGCTGTCAACCAGTTCAACCGCGACATGCCCAGATGGAAGAACATCGACAAGCTCGAGTTCCGCTCCGAAGAGTTCCCGAAGACCACGACTCTCAAGATTAGAAGAAACTACAAAGAGCTTGAAAAGGCGGGCAAAATCTGATTCTTTTCATCAGAATAACACAAAACGAGAGCTTCCGACATGTGCCGGAGGCTCTTTTTAAATATTTTTGTTGTCATTTCTAACAAACTTTTGACGCTTGTTTTGTAGGATGTTCCAAAAAATCTGCTTTTACTTCGTCATAATACACAATCAGGAACGCTTTGATTGTGCAATATGCACATAAGATTTTAATGCGGTTAAAAGCAATTATTCAAACTGGTAGGTTTATAAAAGTCTGTTCCTTTAGTGAAATTGCACAAATGAGAGCGCACTTGTTTGTGCAAAATTACTTGACAAATAGCGGAAACTGAGTATAATGAAAGCATACCAAATGAAAGGACTGACAGATATGATGATGAAGCAGTACTACAAGATGGAACAGGACCTGTTTGGTGAGATTGAGAAGGAGAAGAAGTTCAGCTTCCACAAGCTCATGATGCTTCTCGCGCTTAGTTCTGTAGCAAGCAAAGCTACAATATAACTTAAGCGGCGGCTTCTCAGCCGCAGGAACTAAAACAAGCCCGAAAGGGTTCCAATATATCGGCACCGCACAGTTTTGAGTGCGGCGCTGTTTTTTTATGTCTATAATTTTTTCAATCGATAGATGCGGCACTAAATTCCTATTGTTTTTTTCGTCTCAAAATGATAAACTGGAGCCTGAAGAGAAAATCGTAGGGAGGAAACAGGATGAACAAGCCCGTATTCAGACTCAAATATTCTCTCGCCGGCGCAGTTTATGAGACCGTCGGCTATTCTGGACCGCACTTCTCGGTCATTACCGTTAACGATGAGAGCGGAGCGAAGCTGACTCTCATTCCATCGCGCCCGATAACGCTTATTTCGGCGTCGCTCGAATTCTGGCACGAGTATGAAAAGAACGAAAAATTCTTTGTCAACGGCTATCAGTCGTGGACAACATCCGGCGAGATGTCCGCAGAGGATATCTATCGCGGAACGACTCCGCTCGCTGGTGTCACAAAATATACGAAAGATATGGCGATAACCTCCGGCGACTATGCGTTCACCCGCTATGAGCCGCGCCCGGGCTTTTTCCATAGCTTTACATATACCTATCTCCGCCGCGGCGATGAGTTTGAGCTCTTCGGCTCGCTGAGCGAGAGAAACGGCTACACCGTTTTCTATTCGGATATGGAGAAGCATATTTTCTCCGTCGAAAAGGATGTCGAGGGGCTGACTATAAGCGAACCGTATGAGATGTTTGATATCGTCCGCTTTGTCGGCGGCTACGACGAGGTGTTTGATAAGTATTTTGCTGCTATGAGTCTACCTGCAAAGAAACACATCGACAGGCTCACGGGCTATACTTCGTGGTATAACTACTTCCAGAAAATAGATGAAAATATAATCCTGCGTGATTTAAAAGGGCTTTCGCGGGCGCGCGAGAGCGTCAATATCTTCCAGATCGACGACGGCTATGAGCCTTTTGTCGGCGACTGGCTCGACTATAACGGCAAGGACTTCCCCAACGGCATGAAAACAATAGCCGACGCCGTCCACAGGGAGGGCTATCTCGCGGGAATATGGCTTGCGCCGTTCAATGTCCAGCGCGGCAAATCACGAATATTGAAAGAGCATCCCGATTGGCTCATCCGCAATCCCGACGGCAAGCCTCAGCTCGGCTGCGTCGCATGGGGCGGCGCGTATACGCTCGATATATATAACCCCGAGGTGCGCGAGCATCTGAAAAATGTCTTTGACACTGTATTGAACGACTGGGGCTACGATATGGTGAAGCTCGACTTTCTCTACAGCCAGTGCAGGACTCCGCGCGATAATAAGACCCGCGGAACCATCATGTGCGAGGCGATGGACTTCCTGCGCGAGTGTGTCGGCGATAAGCTCATCCTCGGCTGCGGCGTGCCGCTCGGTCCCGCATTTGGCGTTGTCGATGCGTGCAGGATAAGCTGCGATGTCGATTTATCTTACGGCGGCAAGTTCTACAACTCCATGTCGATAAACAACGAGCTGCCCAGCGCGCAGAATGCCATAAACAACAGCATGTTCCGCCGCCACCTCAACGGCAGAGCGTTCTTAAATGATCCCGATGTTTTCTTCCTGCGCGACCATAATCTGACTTTTACATGGGAACAGAAACTGCTGCTCGCGAAGATAAACAACCTCTTCGGGCGCGTGCTCTTCGTATCCGACGATGCCGGGGAATACAGCGAAGCGGAGCTCGAAGTGCTCAAAAAGACTTTCAGAGAATCCGATGTAAAGATTCTCGATGTCAAATGCGTCGGTGCTCGCGCGGACGGAAACTATGAGATAAAATTTATCGAAAACGGCGAAGAAAAACTGTTGTATTTCAATCTCTTCACTGGCGCGAGCAACATACTCGAAGTCAGATAAACAAATCAATATCGGCACTCTGCATTTTTGCAGGGTGCTTTTTTGTTCTACCCGGGGACAAGGCTTCATATTATTTAGAGAAACGGAGGCGATATCATGCGGGCGGCGGATTCATTTGACAGCGCGGTAGACTTTCTCGATGATCGGCTTCGCACTGTTCTGCTCGGGGTCGACAGCCGTGTCAAAGAGAGCGCGTATGAAATTCGCCTGCGCGCCGCGAGACCCGTTGTTATAGTTACGCGCGGCGGCTCGCTGTTTGTTTATAAAAGCGGCAGAACCGGCTCGGTCTATTCGCCGGGTGCGCTTGCGGCAACCCCTGCGGAGCTTCAGACGAGCTTTTCGCGCATGTGCGGCTATTCCGTCCATTCTAATTCCAACGCTGCGGCGAGCGGGTTTATAAGCCTTGCCCATGGACATAGAGCCGGAGTCTGCGGAACGGCAGTTGTGGCGGAGAACGGAGCGGTGAAGTCGTTTCGCGATATCTCGTCCGTGAATCTGCGTATCGCCCATGAAGTCCCGGGCTCGTCGGATGAAATATATCCGTCTCTCTTTTCTCAAGGTATCGTGTCTGCGATTATCGCGGGGCCTCCGCTCTCGGGCAAAACAACGCTCCTGCGCGACCTCGCACGCAGGCTGTCGGGCGTCTCAGGCGGCAGATATTATCGTGTGGCGATAGTTGACGAGCGCGGGGAGATAGCCGCTTCGAGCGGCGGATGCCCGCAGTGCGATGTCGGCTTCTCCGACGTTCTGACAGGCTATCCGAAAGATGTCGGTATTTTGACAGCGCTCAGAACTCTCTCGCCTCAGATAATCATCTGCGACGAGATAGGCAATCTCTCCGAAACGAAGCGCATCTTGGAGGGCATGAACTCGGGCGTGAATTTTCTCGTCAGTGTCCATGTCGGCAAAGATGAAGACCTGCGTAGCCGTCCCGCCGCGGCGGAGCTGCTCGCGTCCGGTGTGTTCTCGAAGCTCGTCATGCTCGGCGAATTCCCGGGTGAGACAGCAGGAATATATGATCTGAAGGAGTATTTTTATGCGAATGATCGGAGCCGTCCTGACGGCATCGGCGCTGCTGCTCGCGGGAGGATATGCGGCGCGTATGCTGAGCCTGCGCGTGAGCCTGCTTGAAAAGATATGCATTATGCTGCGCGTTGTGCGGACCCAGCTTGAATGCTGCTGCTGCCCGGTCGGCGATGTGCTCGGGATACTCGGCTCGACCCCGGATTTGAAAGAACTCATGTTTATCTCGGAGTGCATAAAGCTCTGCGATTCCGAGCCGTTTCCGCAGGCGTGGAGCGATTCGCTTTCCGCTCGGAAAAACACCGTAGGCTTGAACTCGTCCGATATCTCGCGGCTTGTCTCTTTCGGCCGCTCGCTCGGCACTACCGCGCTCGATGGGCAGATAGCAAACTGCGATATGTTCTGCGCCGATTTTGAACTGAGACTATCGGAGGCGCGGGAGAAGAAAAAGAAATATGCAAAAGTTCTGCCGCCTCTCGGCGCGCTCGCGGGCGCAGTCATTGTGATAGCGGCTGTCTGATAAATTCAGGAAAGGAACGGCGTTTGCCGTGCATCGTCTATGGAAGCGGGAATAGTTATAAAAATAGCAATGGTCGGCATAATCGTGGCGGTGCTCAGTCAGGTGTTGTCAAGAGCGGGTCGGGATGATTATGCGCTGATAACCGTTCTGGCGGGTATAGCCGCCGTGCTTATCATGCTGCTGCCGTATCTTTCGCAGCTGCTCGATGCCGTCAACGGCATGCTCGGTGGCTGATATGGCGGAGATAATTAAAACCGCCGCGCTCGCGGTGTCGGTGTGCGTGCTGTGCGCCGTGATAAAGCAGTATCGCCCGGAGTATGCCCCGATAGTGCAGATAGCGGCAGTCGCGGTGATAGCTGCGTCCGCAGTGCGCATTTTGCAGAATATAATCTCGCAGCTTGATTTTTTCTCCGGGATGTCGGAGACAGGCGGCGAGTGCATATCCGTGCTGATAAAGGCACTCGGCGTTGCCGTCGCGGCGCAGATCGCGGGCGATATCTGCCGCGACAACGGCAATTCCGCCGTGGCGGGTGTGTCCGAGCTTGCGGCAAAGGCGGCGATAATCGCGCTCGCCCTGCCGCTGATAAAGTCTGCGGTCGCGCTCGCAAAAGAACTGATAAATATCTGAGGGACGTCTATGAGATGCTTGAAAGTGATTGCGGCTCTGCTGATGCTGCTCGCGCTCAATACCGCCGTGTGCTTCGCGCTTGAAGAGGAGACGACGGACAATTATTCATCTTTTTATGAGTCGAGCGGAGCGGACAGCCTCGACGATTCTCTGCCCGATGATGTGAAAGACACTATTGATTCGGCGGGGATAGATATATCAAATTGGCAGTCGATGCTCTCACCATCACCTAAAAAAATTATCTCCATGTTCGCCGATATCGCGCGCGGGAGCTTCAAAAAGCCGATAAAAGACATGGTTATAATCGCAGGTGTTGTTGTTCTCGTCGGTCTTATCAAAGGCACTGCCGCCGCCGAAAATTTTTCCGAGCCGCTGAATATAGTCATAGGCTGCGCCGTCGCAATAACCGTCTTCGCCTCGTCTGCCGGAGTTATCTCGCAGGGGATGAGCGCCGTTGAGGCGACTTCTGATTTTATGCTCGTGCTCATTCCTGTGTTCGCCGGCATAATAACCGCCGCGGGGAATCCCACGCTCGCCATGACTTACGGATCGTTTGCCATGGCGGCGGCTCAGGCGGCGGCGCAGACGGCAGGGAATATAATAATGCCCCTGTGCGGCGCGTTTTCGGCTTTCGGCGTGTCCGCGTCGCTGAGCCCCGAATTGAAGCTCATAAAGCTCGCGGATATGATAAAAAAACTCACTATAGGCGTTCTGTCATTTATTGCGGCGGCGTTTTCGGCTGTTCTTGGGCTCAAAAGCCTCCTCGCCGGGAGCGCGGACACTTTGGCTTCAAAGGGCATAAAGCTTGCGCTCAGCTCCGCCGTGCCGATAGTCGGCGGCGCGCTCAGTGATGCCTATTCGTCAATAATCGGCAGTGTGTCTCTGCTCAAAAGTACGGTCGGTGTGTTTGGCGTTATCGCCGTTGTGATGATAGACCTGCCCGTCGTTCTTCAGCTGACGGCAAGAATTATTTTGTTGAAGCTCCTCGGCGTGCTGTCCTCGTCCATGGGGGACGACACAACGGGTGAGGTGCTCGATACTCTCTCGTCCGCGCTGACCGTGATAAACGCGGCGGTTATTTTTACGGCGGCTCTCTTTATTATCTCAACGGGGATAGTCATCTCCGTGAAAGCGGGTGCGTAGCATGGAAGAACTGAAAAAATGGGCGCTCGGCGTGTGCGCCGCGGCGATATTTTCGTCGGTCATATATGCGCTCGTGCCAAAGGGGAATATGCAGAAGATAATGCGGTGTGTCACTGCGCTGGCGGTCATATGCGCGCTCGTTTTCCCGCTTGCGAGCGCCTTGATGAAAACAAATTTTTCCGCATCCTCGCCGGATACAGAAGCTCTGATACCGAGCGAATTAAACAACGAAGTGAACTACCGCCTGACCGCCGCATATGCCCAGCAGATGCATGACAGCGTGCAGGAAATACTCGCGTCCTACGGCTATCCCGACTGCGAAACAGACCTTTTGACGGATATTGATGAGCAGGGCGGCATATTTATTAAAAAGGCGAATATCATATTGCCGGGCGGGGCAGTGCTGAAAGAAGCGGCAGTCGAGAAACTCCAAAACCTGTTGGGGGACGCAGTGATAGATATAAGAACCGGGAGCACAAGCTGATGGATATCAAACACTCATTTGAAAAATTGAAGTCCGTATTCACTTCCGACAAGAAACTTGCCGTGCTCTGCGCGGTCGGCGTGCTCGGCGTGGCACTGCTCATTCTCTCCGAATTTATTCCGTCAGGCGAAAAGAAGGCGGAGAAAAAAGAGAGTGTCACTGCGGCGCAGAGTCAGGAGACCTATGCCGAGGACATAGAAAAGCGCCTGACCGAGATAGTCTCTTCTATAGACGGAGCGGGAAAAACGCGCGTTATGGTGACTCTCGAGAGCGGCGCCGAGCAGGTATATGCGAGGAATGAAAAGATAAAGAGCGACACCTCCGGCGGCACGGCTCTCGAAAAAGAAAACTTCTCGGACGAAAAAGAGTATGTTCTCATTGAGAGCGACGGGAACGAGGGCGGAATGATAATAAAACTTATTCAGCCGAAGATCCGCGGCGTTGCGGTCGTTTGCGAGGGCGGCGGCTCGGATGCCGTGCGCCAGGAGATAACCCAGGCGATAACCGCCGTTCTCGATATCAGCGCGTCGCACGTATATATCACGAAAATGTCGGCGTAACCGCGCCGTTCAAATAAAAGAAACCCGAAAGGATTGATATTTATGGTCGTCAGGAAAAGGCAGATAATCGCCGCGGCACTCGTTCTCGCCCTCGGCTCGGCAGTATTTATAAACTGGTATTATAACCGCCCGTCGGTGAAGAGCGCGAACGCGAAGCCGTCGGTCGAGGCGGTCGATAACACGGGCGGGAATCTCGGCGATGCGCAGCTTGTCAATTCGTCGGGAGTCTCGGAGAGCGCGGTGGCAACCGGCAAGAGCAGCGATTATTTCGCCTCCGCCAAGCTCAGAAGAAATTCCGCCCATGACGAAGCGTCGGAGACCCTCAATAAAGTTATAAAAGACAGCTCGTCCGATGCCTCCGCCGTCAAAGAAGCAACCGCGGCACTAAAGGCTCTGTCGAACGCGATAAAGCTCGAGGGTGATATCGAAGCGCTGATAAAAGCGAAAACCGGCGGCGACTGCGTCGTGATAATCAACAATAACTCCGCCGAAGTAATCGTCGCAAAAGGTGCTTTGAACGACACGGTTATCCTCCAGATAAAGGAGATAGTTCTCAAACAGACCGGTTTTTCAGCCGAAAACATAACAATTGTTGAATTAAGTAGTTGAGAATTTTCAAGTTTGTGTTATAATATAGGGCAGAAGGAGGAATGCCCTGTGGAAGAAAACAAAACTGTTGACAATATCGGCAACCTCGTAATATCCGAGGATGTCATTGCATCGATAGCTCTCAATGCCGCCAAGGACGTTGAAGGCGTGAGCAGCTTTGCCGCCAGGACTCCCGACGTACATTCGATCTTCAAGCTCGGAGAGGGCGCGGCGAAGTCCGTGCGCGTCTTGTCGTCGGATAACGATGTCAAGATATATATCCATGTCAATATCGCGCCCGGAACAAAGATTCCGAAGGTCGCGGCGGATATTCAGAAGAATGTCAAGAATGCCGTCCAGAGCATGACCGGAAAGATGGTCTCGAAGGTCAACGTCTCGATAGCCGGTATGGATATCAAGCCCGAAAGCGAAAAGTAAATTTTTCAAGCCCTCTCTTGCGGGAGGGCTCGATTCGGTTTTTATGCCGAGCAATGTTTACCGCCCGAGAGCGGAATTCTGAGGGGAGTACAGGAAAGTTTATGACAAGAAGCCAGTCGAGAGAGCAGGCGTTTGCCCTGCTGTTTGAAAAGTCCTTCAATCCCGAGACGGATATGGACGATATTATATCTCTCAGCCTTGAAAACGAGCTTATAGAGCCGGACGAGTTCGCGTCCATGCTCGCCCAGACTGCGTGGGACAAGCTGTTTTCAATCGATGATATCATCGAAAAATATTCAAAGAACTGGAAGAAACACAGAATATCCCGCGTCGCTCTGTCCGCGATGAGACTGAGCATCTGCGAGCTTATGTACATACCGGAAGTCCCGGTCGGCACCTCGATAAACGAGGCTGTCGAGCTGTGTAAAAAATACGCTACGGCAGAGGATGCGTCGTTTGTCAACGGTGTTCTCGGCTCTGTGTCGCGCGAAGAAAAGCTTGCCGACAGAAGCGGCTCCGACGCCCCGGAAGGGGAATAAGCCATGGCTGTTTATCTTGGCATAGATACAAGCAACTATACTACATCCGCCGCAGCCTTTGATGATGTGAGCGGATGTGTTTTTCAAAAGAAGATGCTTCTGCCCGTCAAGAGCGGCGAGCGCGGACTGCGTCAGAGCGACGCCGTGTTTCATCATACACAGCAGCTCTGGCAGGTCGTTTCTGCTGTTATCGACGAGTGCGGTAAGCCTGATTTTATCGGCGCGTCATATGCTCCGCGTGATGCAGAGGGCTCGTATATGCCGTGCTTTACCGTCGGACTCAATACCGCGAAGTGCCTTTCGTCCGCTCTGAACGTGCCGCTTTATGAATTCTCGCATCAGGCAGGTCATGTCGCGGCGGCTGTTTATTCGAGCGGGCATATTGAACTTTTTGACCGCGAGTTTATCGCGTTCCATGTCTCCGGCGGAACGACCGAGGCGCTCTTGGTGCGCCCCGATGAAGAGAAGCTTCTCAATATTGATATCATCGGCAGAACTCTCGATCTCAACGCGGGACAGGCTGTTGACAGAGTCGGTGTTGCTATGGGACTCAAGTTCCCTGCGGGCGCAGAACTCGAAAAATTGGCGCTCAAAAGCCAAAAAGTATTCAAGCCGAAACCCTGCGTCAAGGGCACAGACTGCTGCCTTTCGGGTATTGAAAACAAGTGCCTCGATATGATAAAAAACGGCGGGGAGCAGTGTGATATCGCGCTCTATTGCCTCGATTCCGTGGCGGCGGCTCTCGAAAAAATGACGAAGAATATACTCGGAAAATACGGCGACCTACCGCTTGTCTTTGCGGGCGGCGTGATGTCCAATTCAATAATACGCCAAAGATTTACAAAGGAGTTCGGCGCATACTTTGCCGAGCCTGCATTCTCGGCGGATAATGCCGCCGGAACGGCGTATCTGACTTATCTCAGGGAGCAGAAAAATGCTTGAAACCGTCAGCGTAACAGTAAGTCAACTTAACAGATATATAAAATCCGTTATGGATTCGGACTATAACCTGCGAACGGTGTTCGTCAGCGGGGAGATATCGAATTTTACGAATCATTACCGCACCGGGCATTTCTACATGACCCTCAAAGACGAGAAAGCGGCAGTGCGCGCAGTCATGTTCAAGTCCGATAACGAACGCCTCGGCTTCATGCCCGAAAACGGTATGAAGGTTATCGCCAGGGGTCATGTCAGCGTCTTTGAGCGCGACGGTCAGTATCAGCTCTATATTGAAGATATGCAGCCCGACGGAGCGGGCGCTTTGAGTATTGCCTTTGAACAGCTCAAGAAAAAGCTTGAAGCAGAGGGACTTTTTGCACAGGAGCGCAAACGTCCGATACCGCGCTTCCCAAAGTGTGTTGGCGTCGTCACTTCGCCGACGGGCGCTGCGGTCAGGGACATTATAAATGTCATAACGCGCCGCAGCCCGTCAACGCAGATTATCATCTGCCCCGTTCAGGTTCAGGGCGCGTCGGCGGCGGGTCAGATATACGATGCCATAAGGCGGTTCAACGCGGGGCATTATGCTGATGTGCTCATAGTCGGGCGCGGCGGCGGCTCGGTCGAAGAGCTTTGGGCTTTTAACGAAGAAAAAGTGGCTCGCGCAGTTGCGGCGAGCGATATCCCTGTTATCTCTGCAGTCGGTCACGAGACGGATTTCACTATCTGCGATTTCGCGGCGGATCTCCGCGCGCCGACCCCGTCCGCAGCGGCGGAACTTGCCGTCAGCGACAGGGCGGAACAGCACGCATATATCAATCAACTCGGCAGGCGCTGCGCCTCTGCGCTGGATTCACATATTCGCTTCGGCTGTAATGAAATAAAACGCATCTCCGCGGAACTTTCGGCATACGGACCGATGCAGCAGATAATCTCTCAGCGGCAGACGCTCGATTCGCTCTTTTCCGATATGCAGTCGGCGGCTCTGCAGGCACATCACAGGGATAAATTAAATCTCTCCGTCCTCGCGGGCAGGCTCGATGCACTCAGCCCCCTGAGAATACTCTCGGGCGGCTATGCGGCGGTCGAACGCGGCGGAAAGCTGATATCAAAAACGAATGTCCCCAAAGAGGGCGACGATATAACCGTGACTGCGGCGGATATAAAGCTCACCGCCCGCGTCACTTCATCTGTCGGAAACGGAGGAACAGGCAATGGCTAAGAAAACTTATGAAGATTCAGTCAAAAGACTTGAAGATATAGTTTCCGCTCTCGAGTGCGGCGACGCTTCTCTCGATGAGTCATTGAAGCTCTTTGAAGAGGGGACGAAGCTCGTCTCTTTCTGCAACGAGTATCTCGACAAAGCCCAGACGAAGATAAAAGAACTGTCCGAGCTTGAAAAGGAGAATGAAGATGAGTAAAAAATATACAGCCGACGAGTATATCTCTATGATAAATAACTCGCTCATGGCGTATCTTTCGTCCGAGCCGTCGGGCGCGGGTGAAGCAAAGATGCTCGAAGCGATGAGATACAGCGTCGAAAACGGCGGCAAGCGTATCCGCCCGATGCTGACCCTCGAGTTTTGCAGGATGTGCGGCGGCAGCGTCGAAGCGGCTCTGCCCCTTGCGTGCGCTATCGAGTTTATTCACACATATTCGCTCATCCACGATGATCTGCCCTGCATGGACAACGACGATATGCGCCGCGGCAAGCCGTCGAGCCATATCAAATTCGGCGAGGCAAACGCGCTCCTTGCCGGCGATTCGCTGCTGACTTTCGCATTCCAGACCGCAGGCGAAGCAAAAGATATCCCCGCCGATGCCGTTGCAAAGGCCGTTTCGCTTCTTGCGCGTGCGGCGGGCTGCGCCGGAATGATAGCGGGTCAGGTGCAGGATCTTGAAAACGAGAACAAGACTGTTTCGGTCGATGATCTGCGCAGTGTCGATGTCCTCAAGACGGGCGAGCTTATAAGATGCGCGTGTCAGCTCGGCTGCATCGCCGCCGGAGCCGACGATAAAAAGCTCGAAGCGGCTAGAGTATATGCCGAAAATCTCGGCATAGCGTTCCAGATAGTCGATGATATCCTTGATGTCACGAGCGACGAGGCGACCCTCGGCAAGCCGATAGGCAGCGACGCCGAGAACTGCAAAAACACCTATGTTTCGCTCCTCGGTCTCGAAGAAGCACAGAGAATAGCCGCGGAGCTTACCGATAAGGCGATAGATGCGCTTAAAATTTTCGGCGATGAGGCTGAATTTTTGATATCGCTTTCCGAAAAGCTTCTTTCCAGAAATAAGTGACCGTCAATCCATTCTCAGTGAAAGGTTGAAGTCAAATGGCATCTGACAATTACCTTAAAAATATACATTCCCCGGCGGATATCAAAGGCATGAGCTATGCTCAGCTAAACGAGCTTGCCGCCGAGATACGCACAGTTCTTATCGACACGGTCTCGAAGAACGGCGGTCATCTCGCGTCCAATCTCGGTGTCGTGGAGCTGACTCTCGCCATGCATAGGGAGTTCGATTCCCCGCGCGATAAGTTTGTCTGGGATGTCGGCCATCAGGCCTATACTCACAAGCTGCTCACAGGCAGATACGAGCGCTTTCACACCCTGCGTCAGGAGGGCGGGCTCTCGGGCTTCTGCCGCCCGGATGAGAGCGAGCATGATATGTTCTACAGCGGCCATTCCAGCACCGCCGCATCGAGCGCACTCGGACTCTCGACCGCGAACACCATGCGCGGCAGCAAGAATACCGTCGTCGCCGTCGTCGGAGACGGGTCAATGACCGGCGGAATGTTTTATGAGGCGCTCAATAACGCCGGCAGAACGCACGACAGGCTCATAATCGTGCTCAACGACAACGAGATGTCTATCTCCGAAAATGTCGGTTCGATGGCGCGTTATCTTGCCGTCGTCAGAGCGAAACCTGAATATTACCGCATGAAAGCGCACACCGAAAAGCTCCTGAAACATATCCCGATCATCGGAAATGAGCTTTCGGATGCCGCGTTTGATATAAAGAGCGCATTGAAGCGCATTATCTATTCCGATTCGTGGTTCGAGGATCTCGGACTTCACTATATCGGTCCTATTGACGGGCACAATATCCAGCAGCTCTGCGAAGCGTTTGAGATGGCGAAGAAGTATGACAAACCCGTACTTCTTCATGTCAATACCCTCAAGGGCAAGGGCTATGATTTTGCCGAGCGTTCGCCCGAGCAGTTCCACGGAATCTCGAAGTTTGATATCAACACCGGCGAGCCTCTTTCATCCGGCACGAGCTTTTCGAGCAATTTCGGCGATATCATGTGCCGCTTCGCCTCCTGCGACGACCGCGTCTGCGCCATAACCGCGGCTATGTCCATCGGCACGGGGCTTGAGCGGTTCTCGAATGAATATAAATACAGATTCTTTGATATAGGCATCGCCGAGGAGCACGCCGTGGCGTTCGCGCTCGGTCTTGCAAAGAGCGGATTTATCCCGGTTTTTGCAGTCTATTCCACATTTCTCCAGCGCTGCTTTGATCAGCTTCTGCACGATGCCGCTCTCCAGAAGCAGAAGATGGTCATCGCCATCGACCGCGCCGGATTTGTCGGCGAAGATGGCGAGACACACCAGGGTGTTTTTGATGTTTCGATGCTCAGAAGTGTGCCGGATATAACCGTCTATTCGCCCTCGTCCTATGAGGGACTCAAGCACGCCATGCAGCAGGCGCTCTATTCCGAGTCGAAGCTCGTCGCGGTCAGATATCCGCGCGGAGCTCAGCGCGCGATACCCGAGAGCATCAAACCGACCTTTGCCGACTTTGATGTGTTCGGCGACGAAAACGCCGAAAAGGCAATCATAACCTACGGCAGGACTTTTTCAGCCTGCGCGTTCGCATATGAAAAGCTTGTGAATTCCGGCGAATCAGTGAAGCTTATAAAGCTCAACCGCATAATTCCCGTCTGCGAGGGCGCGGTGGAGGCGGCGAAAAACTGCAGGGACGTCTATTTCTTCGAAGAGGGCATACGCCGCGGCGGAGCGGGCGAAGGCTTCCTGTTCGACCTCTCGAAAGCGGGATTCTCCGGGAAATATCATCTCAGAGCTATCGAAAACGGCTTTGTCAAGCAGGCGTCCGTTGAGTCGCTCTTACATAAATACGGCTTTGACGAAGAGGGCGTGCTCTCGTTCGTCGCTTCTGCGGAGGATTGACCGTGGAGGAAAACAGAAAGCGCATAGACGCTCTGATGGTCTCCTTGGGTGTCGCGCCGTCGCGCGAAAAAGCCAAGGAAATGATAAAGAGCGGGAATGTATATTTAAACGGCAAAGTTGTATCTAAAGCTGGACTTTTGGCGAACGACTGTGATATAATCGAGTATAAAGGTGAGTCGGAACGCTATGCCAGCCGCGGCGGACTGAAACTCGAGAAAGCTGTCGATGTTTTCAAACTCGATTTGAACGGATATTTATGCATCGATATCGGCGCGTCAACAGGCGGATTTACCGACTGTATGCTCCAAAACGGCGCGAAAAAAGTTTACGCCGTCGATTCCGGCAGCGGTCAGCTTTCGCCGAAGCTGAAGTTCGATCCCCGCGTTGTCGATCTTGAAAAGACGAACTTCAGATACATAACGGAAAAAGAGATTCCCGAGCGCGCCGATTTTGCGAGCGCGGATGTCTCGTTTATATCTCTGAAATATATCCTGCCTGCGCTTTCGCCGCTTTTAAAAGACGGCGGCAGTGCCGTCTGCCTTATAAAGCCGCAGTTCGAGGCGGGCAGGGAGAATGTCGGCAAGAAAGGCGTGGTCAAAGATCCGCGCGTGCACATAAAAGTCATCAAAAATGTCTGCTCCTATGCCGTGCAGGCGGGATTTTCGGTGTCGGCTCTCGATTTTTCCCCGGTCAAAGGACCGGAGGGCAATATAGAATACCTCGTATATCTGAAAAAGGACGAAGTGCAGTCCGTTTCGGCACCCGATGTCGCGGGAGTCGTCAGCGCGGCGCACGCCTGTTTCAAAGCGGGAGAATAACTATGATGTTTGCAATAATTCCAAATCTTACTCGCAAAAACGCCGCTCAGGTGACAAGGCTCATCTGTGCGAAGCTCGATGAACTCGGCGCGGCATATTCTCTGCCGCTCAGTACGGAAAATGTGTTTTCCGATACCAAGGCTGAATTTTTGCCTGAAAAAGAGCTGCTCGGCGGCTGCGAGGCGGTCATAACCGTCGGCGGGGACGGAACGATAATCCATTCCGCCAAGAAAGCTGCGGTTTACTCAAAGCCCGTACTCGGCATCAACGCGGGTCGCCTTGCGTTTATGGCGGGTCTCGAGATACACGAGCTCGATCTGCTCGAAAAGCTCATAACCGGCGATTACAGCATGGATAAGCGCATGATGCTCAAAACCACCGCCGCCGACGGCGACAGTGTGCAGAGCGGCTACAGCATGAACGACTCTACCGTGATGCGCCTGTCGAGGCTGAGCAGAATTTCCGAGATAAATGTCGATCTCGACGGCAGATATTTCAACCGCTATCTCGGCGACGGACTCATTCTCTCGACTCCGACCGGTTCAACGGCATATTCTCTCTCTGCCGGCGGTCCCGTGGTTGATCCGAAGCTTGAATGTATGATACTCACTCCGATTTGTTCTCATTCGGTTTTCACCCGTTCGCTCGTTCTGGGCGACGACGCGGTGCTGCGCATCTATTCCGATGATGACGGACCGCTCTCCGTTTCGTGCGATGGCGACGAGCCGTTCACAGTCTCGGCGCAGGGGAGCATAACGGTCGAAAAGGCGGACATCTGCGCGAGCTTTATCAGACTCAAGAACGACAGTTTTGTAGATATACTCAACAGAAAAATGATGAAATGGAACAGCAGTTCCCACGATGAACGGGAGGTATAACCTTGAAAAAAAGAAGGCAGGAAGCAATACTCGAAATAATTGAAAAATATGACCTGTCAACCCAGGATGAGCTTCTTCAGAAGCTCAAGGACAGCGGCTTTGATGCCACTCAGGCGACGGTTTCGCGCGATATAAAAGAGCTGCGCCTTGTCAAGACCATGGGCGCAAACGGTCAGTATAAATACGCCGTTACAAAGACCGAGTCGGACGAACTGCTCTCGAAGTTCCGCAGCATATTCGCCCAGTCCGTCGTCTCCGCCGACTATGCGGGCAATACAATTGTTATCCGCTGCTATACCGGCATGGCTCAGGCGGCGTGCGCGGCGTTTGATTCCATGCATTGGGAGGGGCTTGTCGGCACTCTCGCGGGCGATGATACCATATTTGCCCTTTGCAGAAGCGAAAGCTATGCTTCGCAGATGAAAGATTCCATAAAACGACTTATCGAAAAATGAGGTTTGAGCTATGCTTCTCAGTCTGAAAATAGAGAATATAGCAATAATTGAGAGCGCCGATATCGAGTTCGATTCGGGGCTCAATGTCCTTACGGGCGAAACCGGCGCGGGCAAGTCGATCATAATCGATTCTATAAACGCCGTGCTCGGTGAACGCACGTCGCGCGAGCTTATCAGAACCGGCGCGCAGTCCGCGAGCGTTACCGCGCTCTTCTCCGGTGTTTCCGCCGACACTGCCGCGCGGCTTAAAGAATATGATATCGAGCCCGACGAGGACGGCAATATACTTCTTCGCCGAACCCTTGGTTTGGACGGCAAAAATACCTGCCGCATAAACGGCGTGCCCTCGAATGTCGCCGCGCTCCGACAGGCGGGGCATGAGCTGATAAACATACACGGTCAGCATGACAATCAGGCGCTCATGGCGCCCGAAAAGCACTTCGAGTTCATCGACTGCGTCGCGGACGATGCCGAATTGCTTGAAGAATACAGAGGGAAATTCAGAGAACTCTGTTCGTATATCAGGGAGCGCGATTCCCTCAAAACAGACGAGTCGGAGAAGCTTCGCCGGCTTGACCTGCTCGATTATCAGATAAACGAGCTTGAACAGGCGGATATAAGACCCGGAGAGCGCGACAAACTCAACGAGCGAAAGACGCTTCTACAAAACTGCGAGCGCGTCACGGCATCGCTCAGAGCGGCGTATGATATTCTCCAGGGCGCCGACGACAGCTTCGGCGTGATAAGCGCGATAGGCGATTGCGCCGGGAACGCGGAGGACGCTGCCCGATTCTATAAAGACGTCGAGCCCGCCGCAAAGACCCTTCGCAATGTCGGCTATGAGCTTGAGGACTGCGCGGGAGAACTTCGCTCGGCTATTGAAGATTTCTCCTATGATCCGTCCGAGCTCGAAGAGATCGAAGCGAGACTTGATGAGCTTTTCCGCCTCTCAGTAAAATACGGCTCGACGGAAGATGAAATGCTCTCTTTCCTTGATTCCGCGCGCGAGGAGCGCAATAAAATAGCCCTCTCGGATGAGCGGGTCAAAGAGCTCGATGCGCTCGTCAGCTCGACCAAAGCCGAGGTTCGCGCCCTCGCCGAAAAGCTTACTGCGGCGCGTGAAAAGGCGGCGCGCGAGTTTGAGCGCGGAGTGACCGAACAGCTCGAATTCCTCGATATGCCGTCGGTCAGCTTCAAAGTCAACAGAGAAAAAACACCGTTTACAATAAACGGTGCGGACAATATAGAATTTCTCATCTCCGCAAACGCGGGCGAGACACTAAAGCCCCTCGCAAAAATCGCTTCGGGCGGCGAGCTGTCGCGCATAATGCTCGCGATAAAGAGCGTTATCGCCGGCAGAGACGGACTCGACACTATGATATTCGATGAGATAGACGCGGGACTCAGCGGCAGAGCGGCGCAGAAAGTCGCCATGAAGCTCAAAGAAGTTTCGCGCGGCAGGCAGGTCATATGCGTCACCCATTCCGCTCAGATAGCGGCGCAGGCGGACTGCCACATGAGAATCAGCAAATCCGTCTCGGACGGCAAGACATATACAAAGGTCGAACGCCTCGACACAGAGGGCAGAAAATATGAAATAGCAAGGATAACCGGTGGACTCGATGTCACCGAACTTCAGCTCAAATCGGCCGAAGAGATGCTCAGAAATGCCGGGAATCTGTAAAAACATAAAAGGGGAGATAACTTATGTCAGACAAGAAAAAAGAAACGCAGGGCGCTGCCGAAAATCAGAAGCTCAGCACAAAGGAAAATGTTCTTCAGACTGTCAAATTTGCGCTGTTCTCCGCCTCTGCGGGAATTATTCAGATAGCAACATACACCCTGTTTTATGAGGCATGCCATTTCAAAGAGTGGATAGCCTATCTTATTTCGCTTGTTCTCTCCGTGCTTTGGAATTTTACTTTCAACCGCAAATTCACCTTCAAATCTGCGAACAATGTCCCGATAGCCATGCTTAAAGTCGCGGCTTATTACTGTGTGTTCACTCCGCTCTCGACTTGGTTTACGAAGTATGCCACTACCGATCTTATGTGGAACAACTATCTTGTTGAGGCTCTCTGCATGGTGACAAATTTCGTGACAGAGTTCCTGTATGATCGCTTCGTCGTGTTCCGCAATTCCATGAACACCAACGACGTCGCAAAGAAAGACAGAGAAAAAGCCGAGCACAAAGCGGAGCAGGATAAATAAGTGAATTTTCGGAGATATCCCGACTGAAACGGAATTAAACATGACTGAAGAAAAGAAGTGTCCTCTATATAAAAAATGCGGCGGATGCCAGCTTCAAAATCTGAGCTACGCGGAGCAGCTGAAATTCAAACAGCGCAAGGCGGAAAAATTGCTCGGCGAGTTCGCCCATGTCGAGCCGATAATCGGCATGGCTGAGCCGTATCATTACCGCAACAAGGTGCAGGCGGCGTTTGCCACGGCTAGAAACGGAAAGATAATTTCCGGCGTCTATCAGTCCGGCACGCACAGCATAGTCTGCGTCGATTCGTGCCTCACCGAGGACAGAAAAGCGGATGAGATAATCGTCTCGATCCGCAATATGCTGAAGAGCTTCAGAATACAGCCGTATGACGAGCGAAGCGGCGGCGGTACACTTCGTCATGTCCTCGTCAAGCGCGGATTCAAGACAAATCAGATAATGGTCGTGCTCGTCACATCAGGTTCGATTTTCCCTGCGAAGAACAACTTCGTAAAAGCTCTTCGCAAGGAGCATCCCGACATAACGACGATAGTCCATAACATAAACCCGTATCAGACGAGCCTTGTGCTCGGTGAGCGCGAGAATGTGCTCTACGGTACGGGCAAAATCGAGGACGAGCTCTGCGGGCTCACTTTCAGAATATCCCCGCGCTCGTTTTATCAGATAAACCCGGTGCAGACCGAGGTGCTTTATAACACGGCGATGGAATATGCCGGCATGACCGGGAGCGAAAAGGTTATCGATGCCTATTGCGGTATCGGCACAATAGGTCTTGTCGCATCGAAGCGGGCGGGCGAGGTAATAGGCGTTGAGCTCAATCGCGACGCCGTTCACGACGCCATAGCCAACGCCAAACGCAACGGGATAAAGAACGTCCGATTCTTCTGCGACGATGCAGGCGAGTTTATGCTCGGCATGGCGCAGGACGGGGAGAAAGCGGACATAGTTTTCATGGATCCGCCGCGCGCAGGAAGCGATGAGTGCTTCCTGTCGTCGCTTGTGACCCTCGCGCCGAAAAAGATAGTCTATATCTCCTGCAACCCCGAGACCCAGCAGCGCGACCTGCGCTTTCTGACAAAGCGCGGCTATAAAGTCGAAAAAATCCAGCCCGTCGATATGTTCCCACATACGAATCATGTGGAGACGGTGGTGTTGCTTAGAAAAATTTAAAGATAATCCGCCGTTGCTTTTCTATTTCAAACGGCGGATTTTAATTACCTGTCCGTTTTATCGTACACACATTGTGATATTATTATATCGTAGAACAGTAATATCTTTCAGAGGTGTCAACGATGAACGAAAATACTAAAAATCAGTGGCAGAAGCTCGATGAACTGCGCCGGACCGATCCGCACATCTGCGGCGGATACTATACCAAAAATTTCCTTAAAATATACAGACCGGATTTCTATGCCGAGGGATATGATTTCTTTCCGGAATTTGTAAGGGTCGCAGAAAAGGACGGCGAAATTTTCTGCCGCCTTGAAGAGGCAAATGTTCCGGATGAAGATGCGCCCATTGACAGCGACGAATGCATGCTTGAGACTTCTGCCGGCACTTTCGTGTCCCGCGACTACGGCGAGTTTGGAGGCGTGCTCGAAACGCCGGGAGGGGAGATAGACGGAAATTTTTGCGATGTCTTTGAGCTCGGAGACAGAGTATACGCTGTCGATTCATTGAGCCATCTCGGTTTGGCGAGCACAACGATTTATTCTTTTGACCGCGACTGCAAACATCATAAAATATTCAGCGATGAAAATTTGGGCTTTAAAGCGCGGTATGTGACAGACGAGCGGGCGTATATTCTTCTTTCCGATCGCGTCGGAGAAAATCCCAAATCGGTCTTGCTCGAAATATCCGAAAACGGGGATATGCTAAAAACAGAGTTCGACTGCGATTTCCAGCTTGTCTTTAATATGCTCGTAAGCGACGGGAAGATGTTTCTCGGCGCAGATAAGGCGGTTGTTGTCGTTGACCTGCAAACGAAAGAGATAAACACTTATACGCCGCTCAGCGTCGAAGCGGAGAAATATATAATCGGAATAAGCCCTGTAAATTTGGCGGATGACCGCACTTTTTTAAAACAATGCCTACTGATTTAGGATAATTTATTTTTTTTGCCCTCAGGCATTGATTTTCAAAAAAATCTGTGCTACTTTAAAGCTGTACAGTTGTCTAGACTGTGCGGCTTTATCTATTTTGATAGGAGGATCAAAATGAAAAGGTTTATAAGCAGGGTGGTCGCAGTGATTCTCACATGCGTATTGGCCTTCGGCTCCGCGGTCTGCTTCGCCGCAGACAGCACCGAGAGTGCAGACGCAAAGAAGTATTACGATTACGGCACATATGTGCTTCTGGGTGACAGTGTCGCCAGCGGTCACAACGACCTTGTGTATGTGGATTCTGAGTTCAAGCGCGTTGAAAATTCATACGGCGCGTATGTTGCCGATGCTCTCGGAGTGAATTATGTTCCGATGGCCTGCCCCGGATTCAGGACGATAGATATCCGCTATATGCTCGAGGACGATTATCCGGGCGACGATTATCTTTTCCACGATTCTCATAACCCCGAGGTCATGAAATCGAGGATCCCCGAGTATCGCCGCGCAATTTCACAGGCGGGTCTTATTACCCTCGGTGTCGGCGGAAACGATTTCGGCACTTATCTTACATGGGTCATCGCCGATATTCTCGAAAAAGAGGGCACTTGCAGCAAGTATGTCAAGGCTCTGCGCGATCTTCTCAAGGAGAACGGCATAGTCAACGACAAGCTCGACAAAATAGTTGAGCTCGCTAAGATTACCGACGCAATGCCCGAGCTTATCAGAGTTCTTCCGCGTGCGCTTAAATATGGGCTCGAAAACTTCTTTGAGAACTGGAACCATGTAATAGAGGATATATATGCTCTGAATCCCGATGTTCAGCTTCTGGTTATCGGAATGTTCGACACGAGCGTCAAGAGCGACGACGGAGCGACAGATGCCGAGGAGAACAAGGATGACAGCCAGAGCATCAATCTCGGACAAATGGTCGTCGATATGGCGAACAAGCCGATGAAGGAGGGCGCCGAGAAATACGGCTATATCTTTGTCGATACAACGGGCACGACCTGCGACATATGCCATCCGAACGCAGCGGGCTACAGACATATCGCCGACAGAATCCTTGACGCTCTGCCCGATGCAAACTTCCCGTTTACGGATGTCGCGTCCGATTCGGAGTATTACGATGCAATCGAGTTTATGTACAGAAAAGGCTACATGGCGGGCACTTCCGAGACGCAGTTCAGCCCCGATTCCGCGCTGACAAAGGCAGCTCTCGTTCAGGCTCTTTACAGCATGGCCGGCTCGCCCGAGGTCAATACCGACAATCTTTCGTTTGCCGATCTCGACAGCTCGAATCCCGCGTTCAAAGCCGCGGTGTGGGCTGTCAGCAACGGAATAGTCAAAGCGTCCGACGGCAAGTTTGAGCCGGACAGCGAGATAAGCGTCGCCGACTTCGGTCTTGCGATGATTCGCTTCTCCGCAAAGGTCGATTTCAACCTGAAGAGGGTAGTAAAGACCGTTTCAATGTCGTTCAATCTTGCTCTTGAGAACAAGTTTATGATTATCAAAAGATCTATAACCCGTGCCCAAGCCGCGCAGAAGCTCGCCGGATATCGATATTATTGATAGAAGTATAGTAACGTAAACAAAGCGGAGAACTCGAAAGGGTTCTCCGCTTTTGTGATATAAAGAACACCCGTCCGCAGATACATAGCTCCCGCGGACAGGTATTCTTATTCGCCGCTCCCGATATTTTCTCCGCGATTTACGGCTAAAACATTGACATCGGGGAAAATTAAGAGTAGAATATTTGAGTAAATATTTTTGGCTGTGAAGAGCAGAGCCGTTTATTCCGCTCGCAGAGAGGCGCGCCGGCATTATGCCGCTGTGAGGTGCGCCGTGTCAGGAAGTACGGCAGCCGGCTCGGAGCCTCCCGCGTTGAACGGGCGTAGCCTGCGTTAAGGGCAGTAGAGGGGTGCAGTTTTGTGCAATCCGGGTGGTACCGCGGCTTCGGCCGTCCCGGGCAGAACGGCATCTATTTTTATTTTTTAAGGAGTTGTTTATCATGGAATGGACGGGACTCAATGAACTCAGAGAGAAGTATCTGAGCTTTTTCGAGAGCAAGGGTCATCTTCGTCTGCCGAGCTTTTCGCTCGTGCCTCAGGGAGATAAGAGCCTGCTTCTCATCAACGCCGGCATGGCACCGCTCAAGAAATATTTCACAGGCGAGCTGACACCGCCGAGAACCCGTGTCACAACCTGCCAGAAGTGTATCAGAACGCCCGATATTGAGCGCGTCGGAATCACCGCGCGCCACGGCACTTTCTTCGAGATGCTCGGCAATTTCTCATTCGGCGATTACTTCAAGCATGAGGCGACCGCCTGGGCGTGGGAGTTCTGCACGAAGGTGCTCGAGATGCCCGCAGATAAAATATATATCAGCGTCTATCAGGACGATGACGAGGCGTATGACATTTGGACAAAGGAGCTCGGTGTTTCGCCCGACCATATGGTTCGCCTCGGCAAAGAGGATAACTTCTGGGAGCACGGAGCAGGCCCCTGCGGTCCCTGCTCGGAGCTCTATTTCGACCGCGGCGAGAAGTACGGCTGCGGCTCTCCGACCTGCGGAGTCGGCTGCGACTGCGACAGGTATGTTGAGTTCTGGAACCTCGTTTTCACCCAGTTTGATAACGACGGCAACAATAACTATACCCGCCTCAAGAGCTGCAATATCGATACCGGTATGGGTCTTGAGCGCCTCGCCTGCATCATGCAGGGCGTGGACAACCTCTTCGAGGTCGACACCGTTCAGAACATCATGAAGCACATCATGCAGATAGCGGGCGTCAAGTATCACGAGGATGAGAAAAAGGATGTCTCCCTGCGTGTTATCACCGACCATATCAGAAGCACCACTTTCATGATCGGCGACGGCGTTATGCCTTCAAACGAGGGTAGAGGATATGTCCTTCGCCGTCTGCTCAGAAGAGCGGCTCGCCACGGCAGACTCTTAGGTATCGACGGCACTTTCCTCTACAAAGTGTGCGAGACCGTTATCAAAGAGAATGCAACAGCCTATCCGAACCTCGTCGAGAAGCATGATCTTATTGTAAAGGTCATCAAAGCTGAGGAGGAGAGCTTCAATAAGACTATAGACACAGGTCTCAATCTGCTTGAGAATATTATCGCTCAGAGCGATTCCAAGGTGCTCAGCGGCGCAGATGCTTTCAAGCTTCAGGATACTTTCGGCTTCCCGATAGACCTGACAAAAGAGCTGCTCGAAGAGCGCGGCATGAGCGTCGATATCGACGAATATGACCGCCTCTATGCTCAGAGCAGAGCGGCGGCGCGTGCGGCGCGCAAGGATGCCGGAGCTCAGGCGTGGAAGAACAGCAACGTTTCGTTCAAGGATGTCGGAGCCACCGAGTTTGTCGGCTATACCGATTATTTCTGCGACGCCGAGATAAAGGCGATAGTCACAAACGGCGAGCGTGACGAGTTCGCAACCGCAGACTCCGAGGTGGTTGTTGTGCTCGACAAGACCCCGTTCTATGGCGAGAGCGGCGGACAGGCGGGCGACACGGGCGTTATCAAGACCGATAATGCAACCCTCGAGGTTACCGCCACCGGCAAGACTCCCGACGGCGTTGTGCTCCACATTGCAAGATTTATAAGCGGCGACAGCATCGCTCTCGGCGATAAAGTCCACGCTCAGATAGATGTTGAAAAGCGCGAGGCGACCCGCCGCAACCACACTGCGGCTCATCTGCTCCAGGCAGCTCTGAGAAAGCACCTCGGCAGCCATGTTGAGCAGGCGGGACAGCTTGTCAACAGCGAGGAAATGCGCTTTGACTTCACCCATTTCTCCGCTCTCTCGGGCGATGAGCTCAAGGCGATAGAGCGCGAGGTCAACGAGGTTATCCTCAAGGGTATCCCCGTTGAGACACGCGAGATGCCCATTGAAGAGGCCAAGAAGCTCGGCGCAATGGCGCTGTTCGGCGAGAAGTACGGCGATGTCGTGCGCGTTGTCAGCGCGGGCGATTTCTCCGTTGAGCTGTGCGGCGGCACCCATGCGGACAATACCGCAAAGCTCGGTCTGTTCAAGATCGTGTCCGAGTCCTCAGTTGCCGCGGGAATCAGACGTATAACCGCCGTCACCGGCTTCGGCGTGCTCAAGCATATAGAAAACGATGAGCGCATCATGCAGTCTGCAGCGGCGGCGATGAAGCTCGGCAATGTCGCGGAGCTTGACAAGCGTGCGGCGACCCTCGCTGCCGAAGTAAAGGCAAAGGATAGAGAGCTTGCGGAGCTTCGCAGCGAGATATCCGCTCTCAAGGCGGGCAGCCTTATGGACAGCGCAAGACAGGTCGGCGGCGTCAGACTTATCACCGCTGAGGTCGAAGTCTCCAACCCAGGCGAGCTTCGCTCGATGTGCGACACCGCCCGTGACAACGGCGCAGATATCGTCGCAGTCTTTGCTGGCGTCAACAAAGAAAAGGGCACTCTGAACTTCGCCTGCGCCTGCGGCGCCGATGCAATAAAACTCGGCGCTCATGCGGGCAATATCGTCCGTGAGACCGCAAAGATAGCAGGCGGCTCGGGCGGCGGCAAGCCGGACAGCGCAATGGCGGGCGCCAAGGACGCTTCCAAGGCGGACGAGGCTCTCGCGGCGGTTGACTCTATCGTCAGCGCCATGTTAAAATAAAATCATAGCTCCGCCGGTCTTTCCCGGCCGGCGGAACAGGCAATGCAATACGGAGGTTTTCTGAAAATGGATGACTGTATTTTTTGCAAAATAATCAAGGGCGAGATACCCTCAAAAAAAGTCTATGAGGACGACGATGTTCTCGCGTTCTATGACCTCGAGCCGCAGGCTCCGTTCCATATTCTCATTATCCCGAAGCAGCACATAAAGAGCGCTGCCGAGATAACCCCGGAGAACAGCGCGGTCGTCTCCAAAGTGTTCGAGGCGGCGGCGAAGATAGCCAAGCAGTTCGATCTCAAGGACGGCTTCAGAATCGTCAACAACTGCGGCGACTGTGCGGGTCAGACCGTCAAACACCTGCACTTCCATATGCTCGGCGGCAGAGATTTCGGCTGGCCGGCAGGCTGATAAAAAAGACCATATTAATATTCAGGAGATGTTTATTTTGGCAAAGACCTATACAATGGAAATCGCAGGCGTGAAGAGAGAGCTTCCTCTTTGCCCGGTCAGCGACAAGCTCGATATCGCGGCATTCATCCTTTTCGGTGATGTCGAAGTCACCGTTAAAGCGGCAGAAGAGCTGCTCAAGAAGTGCCCGGAGTTTGATTATATCCTCACTCCCGAGGCGAAGAGCATCCCGCTTGCCTATGAGATGTCCAGACAGAGCGGCAAGAAATATTTTGTCGCCCGCAAGAAGCCGAAGGTCTATATGACCGACCCCGTCAGCGTTAATGTGCGCTCGATAACCACCGATGCAGAGCAGACCCTTCTTCTCGGCAGAGAGGACGGAGATCAGCTTCGCGGCAAGAAAGTACTTATCGTTGACGATGTTATCAGCACCGGCGAATCCCTCGCGGCAGTCGTTGCCCTCGCCGATAAGTTCGAAGCGAACATAGTCGCCAAGGCGGCAGTCCTCGCAGAGGGCGACGCGGCGGAGCGCGACGATATCGTGTTCCTCGAGAAGCTTCCTCTTTTCTTCAAATAATCGAAGAATTGAGAAATGGCGCGCCCGTTCACGGTTATCGGTTTTACAATGTTCTTTACGCTGGCTCTTGTTTTTGAACTCGGTCAGAAGGCGGCAGTCGTTATCCTTTCGGCAGCAGCTGCCGCCTTTATCTTTTCTCTGTTCTTCAAGAGCGTTCGGCGTGACTTTGTAATCCCGACTGCGTGTATAACGGCGGTCGTTGCAGTACTTTTGTCTTTTGCCGCCGCACTTGTTCCGAACGAAGCATCGGAGAATTTTAACGACAGCGTGCATACCGTGAAAGCGAGCGTTGTCTCGCTCGAGGAACAGAGCGGCGAAAGATATTATACAGAGCTTAAAACCTCCGAGATAGACGGCGAAGAATATAAGCTGAACATACGCCTTTCTTCAAAATCGCGCCTTGGTTTCAAGCCGTATGATACTGTCGAGGGCGATTTGCAGCTCTACGATATCGGCAAGACCCGCGACGCGAGAAACTACTATCTGTCCGAAAATATTTTTATGGGCGGATACGCAAAGGGCGATATGAATATATCTCAGCCGGAGCGCAAGCCGATAGGCTATTATCCGCTCGCAATGCGCGCTTATATCAAAAACACGCTTTCTCATCTTATCCCCGGCGAACGCGGGGCGCTTGCAACGGCGCTTCTGATCGGTGATAAATCAAATTTGCCGAAGAGCGTTTCGGATTCGTTCTCGTCCGCGGGAATATCGCATCTGATAGCCGTTTCGGGTCTGCACCTCTCAATCTGGTGTCTGTTCATTCTGAAAATTTTCGATGTTTTCAGGCTCAGACGCAGAGCGGGAGCAATTATTTCGGCGGTGTTTGTTATAGTTTTTATGGCGGTCTCGGGCTTCACATATTCCGTCATGCGTGCGGGCTTCATGATGCTCGTTATGCTCCTCGGAACGCTGCTTTCTAGGCAGGCGGATTCACTCAATTCCCTCGGTATCGCGCTTGTAATTCTGTGTTTTGCCAATCCGTATTGCGTGATGAGCCTCGGACTGCGGCTCTCGTTCCTCTCGACTCTCGGAATAATAGTCGGCTACGGCAATATTGATTTTCCCGCTGAATCCGTATATCGCGCACGTCAGAAATAAATATGCAAGGCGCGTCTGCGAGTTTATTTTCGGTTCCGTTAGGAGCACCGTGCTCGCCTGTGCGTTCACTCTGCCTGTTATGATACTCGATCTCGGCAAAGTGTCACTTATCGCGATCCCGGCGAACCTCATTTCCGATCTTCCCGCATCAGCGTGTATGATCCTCTCGGGGCTTACCGCTCTCACCGCGAAGTTTTCATTTTTGCGCGTGATAACGGCCGGTCTTGCAGAACTGTCCGGCGTGTGCGCGTCTTTTCTTATCAATTCATCGAAGTCGCTCGCGGCGGTTCCTCATTCGTCTTTGAACGCCTCGACGTTTCTGTTTCCACTGTGGCTTGTTTTGATTTTTATCGTCCTTGCGGCGGCTGCGCTTATCTATAAATTTTCGGGGCGCAATACCGTCCGCGCAGCAGTTTTGATATGCACGCTCACCTTTGCAGGCGTGTGCGTCGGATCTTCTGCACTTTCCCGCGCGGCAACCGTAATAACCGTGGCGGATGTCGGCAACGGCTCTGCTGTTGTCGTCAGCTCCGGCGGCAAAACCGCTTTGCTCGGCTGCGGAGGGGACAGCTACTATGCCCTCTCAAATATAGAGTCCGCAATGGACAGCGTCGGCGCGGATAATCTTGATTTTCTTCTTATCCCGCGCGTATCTGAGGGCGAAAGTTCACTCGAGCTCGATGTTATCGATGCTTTTTCGCCAGGGTTCATTCTTGCCGGCGAGACTGATGCCGACCTCAATGAAATACTTAAAACAGAAAATTATAACCTCGCGCCTGCAGCGGATATAAACATCGGCGGCGCAGAATTAAAATATAAAACAACGAATAAAACGAGCACTGCGGTGCTCGGCATGGGCGGCGCTGACGTGGTCATTGTTTTCAGACCGTCTTATGCACCGGAGACAAAAGGGAATATTCTCATTTTGCGGGAGAACCTGCCGCAGGGCATTTCCCCGGGAAACTACAATTTGACCGTGTTATCGGCGGATGCTGACAGAGCGCCTGCGGTCATGGGGAAATTGCTGTCCCTCGGCGCAGACGCGTACGCGACGGGAGGGCAGGGGAACATCAGAATCACGGTGTTCCCGTCGGGCAGAATTTTGACGGAAAGGATGGACTGAATGGCTGCTATCGGCGAAAAAGAGATAAAAGCGCTTATCAGAAGCGGAGATATCGGCGGCGCGTTCCTGCTTTTTGGAACGGAGAGCTATCTCAAGGAATTTTATTCCTCAAAGTTAAAAGACAAAGTCGTCAGCCCGGACTTTGCGGATTTCAACTATCATTTCTTCGACGGTGTGTCGTGTACCCTTGAGGATATCGAGCAGGCGGTCGAGGCTTTTCCGATGATGAGCAGCAACACCTGCGTGTTCGTCAAGGATATGGCTGTCGATTCGCTCGACGAGGATTCCTATGAAAAGCTCGAAAAAATAGTCAGCGATGTCCCGGATTACTGCACGCTGATTTTTTATATCGGCAAGGCAGATTCGCTCAAAAAGACCGCAAAAGCCAAAAAGGCAGTCTCGCTCTTTACAAAATACGGCAATGCGGTCGAGCTCAACAAAAAGACCGCTTATGAGCTTGCCAAAATGCTCGTCGGCGCGGCGCAGAAGCGCGATTCTTCGCTCAGCCAGCGAAACGCCGAATATCTTGTTTCCTGCGTCGGGGACGATATGGTTACTCTTTTAAATGAAATCGACAAGCTTTCGGCATATGCCGAGAGACGCGAGATAACCCGCGCGGACATCGACCTGATGTGCGTCAAGACTATCGAGGCGAATGCATTCGACCTGACTAAATATATAATCTCGGATAATTTCGACAAGGCGTATGAAACGCTCAATATGCTCTTCGCCCAGCGTGCGGATGTTATGATGATAATGGGCGCGGTGATATCCGTCTTTGTCGATATCTATCGTGTCAAGGTCAGCGTATCTGCGGGCTACAGAGACACTCAGCCGGCGGAGATATTCTCAAACTACCGCGGCCGCGAGTTCAAATTGACAAAAGTTTCGCGCCAGGCGTCGGCTCTGAGCGTGCGCGTTTTGCGTAAGTGCCTCGATGAACTGCACAGAGCCGATACACTGCTAAAGAGCTCTGCCGTTGATAACAGGATAGTTATGGAGGAACTGCTTGTCAAGCTGTTTGTGGCGATACAGTCACGAAAATAAACGCCGGATGGTGTTGATGGTAAAATGATAAAGATAAAACAGGCGGTCATCGTCGAGGGAAAGTATGATAAAATAAAACTCTCCACAGTCCTCGATACCGTTATAATACAGACCGACGGCTTCGGCATTTTCAAGGACAAAGAGAAGCAGAAGCTGATAAAACGCCTCGCTCAGACACGCGGCATAGTCATATTGACCGACAGCGACTCGGCGGGCTTCAAAATCCGTTCGTTTATCGGCGGAAGCGTTCCGAAAGACAGCGTCATTCACGCCTATATTCCCGACGTGTTCGGCAAAGAGCGCAGAAAGGACGCGCCGTCTAAAGAGGGCAAATTAGGGGTCGAGGGAATCGATACTGAGATCTTGCTTGAAGCGCTCAACCGCGCCGGAGTCACCTGCGAGAGTACGCAGGAAAAGAGCCGAGCTGTAACCGTTGCCGACCTCTACGAAGCCGGGCTCAGCGGAAAAGCGGATTCGGCGGCTCTGCGCAAAAAGTTCCTGCGCAGTCTGTCGCTTCCCGAGCGCCTTTCAACAAGCGCGCTCGTCGATATGATAAATATTTTCATGACATACGATGAATTTCAGGAAAGTATAAGAAAATTTTCACTCAGCGGAGATGATAATCAATGATAAGAATAGGCAGCGGATACGATGTTCATAAGCTTGTCGAGGGGCGGAAGCTCATAATCGGCGGCGTTGATATACCCCATACCATGGGACTTCTTGGCCATTCGGATGCCGATGTCCTGCTCCACAGCATCAGCGATGCGCTGCTCGGCGCGGCGGCAATGGGGGATATAGGCTGCCTGTTCCCGGACAACGATGAAAAATACAAGGGCGCGGACAGTCTCGAACTCCTGCGCGAAGTCGTGCGCGTTATCGGCGCTCAGGGCTGGCACATAGTCAATATCGACTCAACCGTTGCCGCCCAGGCTCCGAAGCTGCGCCCGTATATAGATGAAATGCGCCGCAACATAGCCGACGCCTGCTCGCTCGATGTCTCATGCGTCAGCGTCAAGGCGACCACCGAAGAGGGGCTCGGCTTTACGGGACGCCGCGAGGGCATAAGTGCCTCCGCCGTCTGCCTTATTGAGAAGTAATTTGATTTCAGGCGCGTTTTATGGTATTATAGGAATTGAAGAGAGGTATGCCTATGTTTACTGAAAAGATCGCATCTCTCTGGGATCAGCTGAAGGTCGTATTCTCCGACTTCGCCTTCACGGATTTCCTGGATATCTGCCTCGTTGCGTTCATTCTTTATAGTGTTATCAAGCTCATCCGTGAGACAAAGGCCATTCAGCTTGCAAAGGGTCTTCTGCTTTTCGGTGTGGCTTATCTTGCCATTTACCTGCTCGATATGCAGGCGAGTGAGTTCATATTCAAAAAAGTCTTCGGCGAGATAATTATAGTCCTCGTCATCCTCTTCCAGCCCGAGCTGCGCCATATGCTCGAATCCGTCGGCAGACGCAGCATAACAAAGCTCAATCTTTTCGGCGTGCGCGATGAGGAGACGGAGCGCAATCAGAAGATAAAGGATTCGATCTACGCCGTGTGCAAGGCGTGTCAGAGCATGAGCGAGAGCAAGACAGGCTCTCTTATCGTCTTTGAGCATGATACGCTCCTCGGTGATATCATAAAGAGCGGAACTCCCGTCGATGCGATAGTCTCGCGCGAGCTGATAGGCAATATTTTCTATCACGGCGCGCCGCTCCATGACGGAGCCGCAGTTATCCGCGACGGCAGGGTAGTTGCCGCGGGCTGCGTCCTGCCGCTGACTCAGAAAGAGAATCTCGATACCCAGCTCGGAACCCGCCACAGAGCCGCCATAGGTATGAGCGAGCAGGGCGATGCGATGATAGTCGTCACTTCCGAGGAGACCGGAACAATTTCCATCGCCTGCAAGGGTCAGCTTATCAGAAATCTCACCGATTCCGATCTGCGTGAGCATCTTGTGCGCTACCTTTGCGGAACGAATAACGAAGATAAAGCCGCCGTTAAGGGCATACGCAAGCTGTTCGGAGGTTTTAAGAAATGAAAAAGAAAAAAATAAGCTTCAAAAATCTAATATATGATAACAGATTCGTTTTGGCGCTTTCAATAATCGCCGCAGTTATAATCTGGATCGTTGTCGCAATTCAGGCGAGCCCCGAGGATGACCGGATAATAAAAGATGTCCCTGTTAAAATAGAAATATCAAACAATGTCTCGAATCTCGGGCTTCAGATGTTCGGCAATACGGATTTCACAGTCGAAGTCAAGGTTCACGGCAAGCGCTACGAAGTCGCCGAGAGCGTGCTCACAAAAGACGATATCTCCGTTGTCGCCAAGACCAACTATGTCGATTCGACAGGCAGCCAGACCCTGAAACTCGAAGTGACTGCAAAAGATCCGAGCAAGGCGAACTATGAGATAGTTTCGCTCTCTCAGGATTCGATAAATGTGTATTTCGACTATTACAAAGAAGGCGAATATACTCTCCAACCCGATGTCGTCTATGACGGCGCGTCGTATGTCACAAACGGACTGATAGCAGAAACCCCGGTGCTCTCTGCGAATACCGTGAAGCTGTCGGGTCCCGTGACTGAGATGGCGAAGATAAAGAAAGTTGTCGCGCGCGTGACTCTGAACAAGAAAATCAGCGCGACCACAACGCTCGACGCCGAGATAATCCCGCTGAGCGAATACGGCGGAAAGCTCCAGTATATAACCGTCAACGACGGACTTGCCGATATCACGATGACTCTTCCGATTTATCAGCGCGCCGAACTGCCGACTACGGTAACTTTCAAGAATGCGCCTGCCGCTTATGCGAGCAACCCGCCCGCGTTTACCTGTAGTCCCGCGAGACTCAATTTCACTATGGACGCGACGAAGCTCTCGTCCATAACCGAGCTGTCGGTCGCCGATATCGATTTCTATATGCTCGGCGCAGGCAGGAATGAGATAACCATAGACCTGACGACGTTGAGCGGAGTCAAGGTTATGAGCGGGGAGACGAAACTCAAGGTCACGGTCGAGATGAACGGCGTGACCTCACAAAAGAGCTCGGTGAGTGCCAACAATATCTCCTTCATCAATGTCCCCGCCGGATATAAAGCGGTCGTAACTCAGACGCGAATACCGTCCGTTGAAGTCGTCGGTCCGAAAGAGAATCTCGAAAAGATAACCACGGATCAGCTCTTCGCCGAGGTTGATCTCAGCAGTGCCGACCCCACCCAGTCCCACGGCACGGCATATGCCCGCGCCTATGTCAAGGACAGCAACAATTGCTGGGTGCATAACAGATACACCGTCAGCTACAGACTCGAAAAAGTCCAGTAACGGAAAAATCAAGCTTTCCGCAAATGCAGAGAGTGCCATAAGACAGGTAACAGGCACAGCGGTATTAACTGCTGTGCCTGTTATTGCATAATTCGTTTCTGTACGGAACTAAAGCAGAACCGAAACGATAAACTTGTATTAGCTGAATCAGCCACACAAACAGCAAGAAGAAAGGGGGACGCAATATTGCAATATTTTAGGTATGAGAATACAAATGAAAATCTGAACAATGATCTGAAAGAACAATATAAAACCTTAAACAATTGCGAAAAACGCATCTTCCGAAAAGAGAAAATGCGGCAAAAAATCATTACGGCTGTTTCGATCTTCATCTACATTGTTGTTGCTGCCGCGGGCTTATGTCTGCTTAACTTAATTCCGCAACCGAACGGTTTGTTTTGGCGCCTTCTTGTTGGTGCCGGAAAATTGATTGCCGGTCTTTTCATTCTCGTTATTTGCGGAGTATTAACCGTCGAATTGACCAAAGGGTTATGGAAAAAAGCCGAATCGGTCAATGTCCCCGCAAAGAAAAAAGAAATCTTATCAAAAGCCTGTGGTCACTTGCGGGATTATTATGGTTTACAGGAGCCATATATTATAACCAAGTGTTTTGATGCTGCGGATAAAAAGTTTCAAAAGCATGATGTTTGCCTTTTCATTGTTGGCGACGAGCTGCGCATCACTGTCGATTTGATTCATGGATTTCTTCACGGAGAAAGGGATTTAGGCTGCTATGCTTTCGTGAAGCATGAGATAACATTATCAAAACAGCCGTGCGGGCAGCAATTAATGCTGGAAATGAAAGCAGGTGAAAACACCTTTTTGTTAGGATACCGGGCAAAAGGGTTTATTGAAAAGAACTTCATCGGAAAAGAAACTGATTAAATTCTGATTTTACAAGTTGATTTAAGGGTGCCTTATATGCATAGCATTCGGCACATAGCGCAATCAATGATAGAAGCTAAGCTGTTTTTGCAGCTTAGCTTTATTGCTTTTCGGCCACCTTGCCAATGCGCATACTTGTTTCTGCCAAAGCAAAAAGCGGGGCACGAAAACCGTGCTCCGCCTTTCGTTATGCTCTTTTCTGAAGCTCGCGCTCAAGCCATATCGAACCGATGTCTATCGCGCTGTAGAGACCTCTGCGCTCCGCCTTCTTGAGGATCCTGTCGCGCGGACGAAGATCTTCATTTGTGCTGACGAGCTGCACGAGTATTTTATCCGAGAGCTCCGCGCCGTTTACGTCTTTGGTCGAGGTTATCTGCATCATGATGATGCAGGGCTCATCCATGTATCCGTAATAAAGCGTGTTGTCTTTTCTGACAAGGGGCTTGCCCTTGTACATGAGAAGCTTCTTGTTCTCCGCCACTCAATGTCACTCCAATCGGGTTATAGTTGCACTTTATTTTTTGATTCCGAGATAATCCTCAACCATGCTCTGCAGCAGCTCGTCTCTGTCCAGCTTTCGCACAAGACTGCGGGCATTGTTGTGGGTGGTGATATATGTCGGATCCTCAGAAAGGATGTAGCCAACTATCTGGCTGACCGAATTGTACCCCTTTTCGTTAAGTGCGTTGTAAACCTCGAGGAGTATCTTTTTCATTTCTTCGTCGTTTTCGTTTTTTATTGAGAACTGAATAGTCTCGTCGGCCATGAGTAACCACCTCCATAAAGTTTATTATATACCAAAATCTGCAACAAAACAATGGTATTTTGAAAATTAACTCAAACTCTCAGCGAAACGCCGATCGCGGACAGTCTGTGAAGTATCTCGTCTATCCAGCCCTGAACCTCTTCCATCTCGAGCGTGCGGTCGTGTGAGGAGAAGGTGAAGCGGAGCGTGATGCTCTTTGTGCCGAGCAGTTCATATGTGTCGATGAGCTTAACGCTCTCGAGCTCTTCAATATTCATGCTCTTCCAGTTCTCGGAAAGCTCGTCGTAGGTGACGCCCTTTCTGAGCACGAGCGAGAGATCGTAGTAGGTGGACTGCTTGGTCGAAGGCTCCTTGAACTCGATGTCATATGCCTTCGCGTCGCTGAACTTGTCTATATCCATCTCGATGCAGACTGCCGAACCGGTCTTGTCGAGTTTGGAGGCGTTCTGCGGATGAAGCGCGCAGACAAAACCGACTTCGTTGCCGTCAGCAAGAACTGCGGCGGTGTTCTTCGGATGCTGCCATGCGTGGACGGGAGCTATCTTTGCGAACTTCGGCGCGCAGTGTTTAATTTGCTCGAAGATGCAGTTGACAACCTCGATAGCCTTGTAGTAGAGATCGCGCTCGCTCTGTGACTTCGAGAAGAGCACAACGCCGAGATGGCGGCGCTCGTTGCAGTAACCGTTTTCGAGTGTGCCCTCAATAACTCTGCCTATCTCGAATATGCCGTAGCTGTCCGCGAAGTCCTTGTTCTCGTATGCCGCGACGAGCAGGGTGGGGAGCATGGAATCGCGCAGAACGCCGTTGTCGGAGTTCTCAATGTTGAGTATCTTGACATTGTCCTCAACCTCGATGCCGAGCTTCTTGTATTTTTTCTTGTCGCACCAGATGTAGGAGTGAACCTCGTGCATGGAGTATTTCTTGACGAGGATGTCCTTTATCTCGTCGCCGACAAGTCTCTCGGGCGCGCTGTGAACGGGCTTGAGGGGGCTGCGGGTCGTGGTGATTTCAAAGTTATCGTAGCCGTAGATTCTCGTTATCTCTTCGATGATGTCAGCCTTTATCGTGACATCCTTCGTGGCTCTCCAGGAGGGGACGGTGACGGTGAAAACGCCGTCTTTTTCGTCAACGCCGAAGCCGAGCAGAGTCAGCGTATGGATAATGCGCTCGTTGCTTATCTCGATTCCGGTGTATCTGTCAACATAAGCCTTGTCGAACGTGAGCGTTATCTGCGGATACTTCTTTGCATATTCGTCGGTCAGCTTTGAGTCGATGACTGCGCCGCTGTCGATATCCTTGACGAGCTTGACAAAACGCTTTATAGCTACGAGAGTCAACTCGGGATCGAGCATCTTCTCGTATCTTGCGCTCGCGTCGGTGCGCAGACCGAGGCGCGATGACGACTTTCTGACGCAGATTCCGTCGAAGTTCGCGGATTCAAGCACAACGCTCGAGGTGTCGCCGACTATCTCGGAGTCGAGACCGCCCATGATACCGGCTATAGCGACCGGCTCGTCGTGATTGTAGATGAGCAGGGTGTTGGTGTCCGCCTTTCTCGTCGTGCCGTCGAGGGTGGTGAAGTCAATATCCTCTTTGGGCATGTCAACCTTGATGTGGTCAATTTTTGTCGCGTCGAATGCGTGAGTCGGCTGACCGATTTCGAGCATGATGTAGTTCGTGAGGTCTGCGAGCAGATTTATCGGTCTCATGCCGCAGTAGAACAGTCTGATTCTGATTTCCATCGGGCTGACATGCTTTGTGATGTTAGCCATTCTCAGGCAGGAGTATCTGAAAACGTGCTCGGTGTCGCCGATAGTTACTGGGACAACATTCTCGCTGTCGCTGTCAATGTCGGCGAGGTCGAGCGGCTTTAATTCGCGGCCGGTGAGGGCTGCGAATTCGCGCGCTATTCCGTAATGACCCCAGAGGTCGGGGCGGTTCGTGAGAGATTTGTTATCAACCTCAAAGACGATATCGTCTATCGGGAACAGCTCTTTGATGTCAGTTCCGTTCTTGTATGAGGGGTCGAGTTCCATTATGCCGGAGTTCTCGTCGCTGATGCCGAGCTCTTTCTCGGAGCAGCACATACCCTCGGATTCATATCCCGCGACTGTTGCCTTGCCGATTTCGCCCGCGACGACTCTGCCGCCGGCGGTGGCAAAAGCGACCTTCTGACCGACTCTGACGTTCGGCGCGCCGCATACGCAGTTTACTGTCTTGTCGCCGATATCAACTGTGAGCAGGTGAAGCTTCTTCGACTCGGGGTGATTTTCGAGCGTCTTTATCTCGCCGACAACGACGTTCTGAACGTCGCGTCCCATATAATATATGTCCTCAACCTCAGCTGTGGCGAGGGTGAACTTGTTGATGAGTCCTTTTATATCGCATCCGTCAAGGTCAACATAGTCCTTGATCCAGTTTATTGAAACAAGCATGACTTTAAGCCTCCTCTTTCTTCATGTCGTCGGGCACGGTGAACGATGAATTGGTGAACTGCGAGAGCGACTTGAGATTGCAGCTGTTGAACACTCGAATGTCCTTGACGCCGTATTTCATCATCGCAAGGCGCGTCAGACCAAGACCGAAAGCGAAGCCCGAATACTTTTCGGGATCGATGCCGCCCGCCTTGAGAACGTTCGGATGTATCATGCCGCAGGGGCAAAGCTCAAGCCAGCCGGAATCCTTGCAGGAGGAGCAGCCCTCGCCGCCGCAGATAAGGCACTGGATATCAAGCTCAAAGCCGGGCTCAACGAACGGGAAGAAGCCGGGGCGCAGGCGCACCGTGACATCCTTCTGGAAAACCTCGGAGAGCATCGTCTTCATGAAATAGATGAGGTTCGAAATGGATATGTCCTTGTCGACCATCATGCCTTCCATCTGGAAGAAAGTATTCTCGTGGCAGGCGTCGATCTTCTCATTCCTGAAGCAGCGTCCGGGGAAGACGGCGCGAAGCGGAATACCTTTTTCAAGGTCGGCGGCGTATTTGCGAAGAATAGTATTCTGCGCCGCAGAGGTGTGGGTCTTGAGCAGCTGGCCGTTGCTCAGGTAATATGTGTCCTGCATGTCGCGCGCGGGATGGTGCTTCGGAATGTTGAGCGCCTCGAAGCAGTTGTAGTCGTCTGTGACCTCGGAGTAGTCCTCAATGGAGAAGCCCATGTTGAGGAATATCTCGTCAACCTCGCGCTGAACGAGCGTTATCGGGCTGTAAGAGCCGGGGTTCGTGTCGCAGGGGAAAGACTCGTCATAGACCTCGGCGCTTTCAATGAGGCGCTGTTCTTCAAGAGCCTTGAGCTCCTGGAGACGCTCCTGCATGGAGGTCTCGATGAACTGTTTTATCGTGTTTATCTTCTGACCCGCCTCTTTCTTCTGATCGTTGGGCAGGGCGCGAAGCTCGCTCATGAGATTTGCGATGTGACCCTTTTTGCCGAGGAACTCTATCCTCAGCTCCTCAAGCTCAGAGACCTTGCCCGCCTCGGAGGATTTCTTTTTGAATAACTCTTTGAGCTTTTCGGCATTTTCGTTCATACTTCTCATCCTTTCAAAAAGCATAATTTACATCTTTTCTGCCGGCAGGGGAGGTAAAATAAAAAATCCTCCGTCCCACTGAGGGACGAAGGAAACTTCGCGGTACCACCCTGCATTCGCGCCCATAGGACGCCTCAGCCTGTTCCGCTCGATGGCGGACAGCACCGTGTAACGGCGGTGAACCGTCTCAGCCTACAACATAAAGCTTCAGCCGAGCCGCTCCGGAGTGAACTTCGGCGTGCTCTGACACGGGATCATTCCAGCCAAGTGACCCCTCTCTGCGGTGTTCGCCGCGCGCCTACTCTCTCCATCTGTGCGTTGTTTTTATATCCTGCTTATCATAGCACATTATTTTTGTTCTTGCAAGTGCCGTGTGAAAAATTTTTATTTGCTGTCATATTCGTCAAGAAAACTGTGCTTTATTCCGTCCTTTTTGTAGGCGAGAACCGTGTCAATATTGACATTTTCAACGCTGCTGAATATGCATTTCTCGACATCGGGATTGCTCTTTTTAAGCTCGCGTATCAGCTCTTTCGTCTCCTGACGCTTTGAGTGATTCTGCCCGTCGTTACAGGTCGTGCAGGTGTCGGTGAACTTGCAGGCGCACTGGATGAAGTGAAGCCCGTTGTAGTCTCGCCACGCCTTTATGTCGTCCTCGCGCACGAGGTAGAGCGGGCGAATCAGCTCCATGCCCGGATAGTTCGTGCTGTGGAGCTTGGGCATCATCGTCTGTATCTGCGCACCGTGGAGCATTCCCATGAGTATCGTCTCGATAACATCGTCGTAGTGGTGACCGAGAGCTATCTTGTTGCAGCCCAGCTCCTGCGCGAATTTATAAAGATATCCGCGCCGCATCCTCGCGCAGAGATAGCACGGCGATTTTTTTACATTGTAGACGGATTTGAATATGTCCGACTCGAATATGTTTATCGGGATGTTCAGCGCCCGCGCGTTGTCTTCAATTATCTTGCGGTTCTCGGGGTTATATCCGGGATCCATGACGAGATATTTGACCTCGAAATTCACTTTGCTGTATCTTTTAAGCTCCTGAAAGAGCTTCGCCATGAGCATCGAGTCCTTGCCGCCGGATATGCATACCGCGACCCTGTCGCCCTCGTTGACGAGTTTATATATCTTGAGAGCCTTCGTGAACGGACTCATTATCGAAACGCGGAACTTTTTACGCAGGCTCTGCTCGACCTTCTGACACAGTTCGCTGTCCTGTCGATTTTGCATCTCATAGCGCATCCACGCGAGATATCCGCCCTCGAGGCTGTACGCTTCGTAGCCCTGCTTGCACAGCCTGTCCGCAATGTCTATGCTGAAAACTCCGTGCGCGCAGTAGATTATTATTTTTTTGTCCCTGTCCGCGGGCGGATTGTTCTCAAGCTCGTCGGCGGTTGTGTGCACCGAGCCGGGGATGAATCCATACGCCCTGTCAGTCTCGCTTCTTATGTCATAGACGGTGTATTCCCCGTCGTTGAGTTTCTTCAGCTGTTCTGCCGATATTTCCATTGCCTGCGCTCCAATGCTGCATTTTTGCCGTAAACGGCATTGCTATTATACCGCGAAACATGGCGGTTTGTCTATAATAAAGGTGCAAAGTCCAATAAATGTCACGATGGAAAATAATGCTGCAAAAGCTGAATATCTTACGCCAAGTTAAAAGGACAGAGGTTTGAGTGTCAATAATAAATTGAAAAAAGGACTTGCTTTTGCAAGTCCTTTTTCATGTCTATGGGCTACAAAAAAGATAATTTCAGAATTTATGTGTAAAGATTCGAACTCTCACTTTAACACTTTGTATCTGTCAATATTTTCCTTATGATCTCTTCGTGCACCACGATCATAAGCTTCTATTCCAATTACGATCGCTGATACAAAAGCAATAATACCGAAAATGAAAATAAAACTGTTTATGCAGTTGCTATAAAACTTTAATATATTCACTTCACTCATGGTCACAAATCTATCCACAAACGATTGATTAAGTATAATAGATATCAAGCCAGAAATAACAAACGTTGCCATAGAAAGGAAAAGAATATAAACTTTTAGAATTATACTGTTTTGCTTTGATATAGCCTTGTTTCCTAAAAATCCAACAATTGCACTGGCAATGAGAGAAGCGGCAACGCCTATTAACAAATCCCATAACATAATCTCACCTCATTACTAAATCATTGATTCCCTTTTTTGAGATTACAGTCACGGCACAACATTTGGCAATTTTCTGGAGTTGTATGACCACCTTTAGACCAAGCTTTTATATGGTCGGCATGCATTTCCTCAAAATCAAATTCCTCTTCGCAAATTGCACACTTATGATTTTGCTTTTCGTAGGCGGCAAGGGCATCACGGCGATCGAAAGCACGAATGGAGAGCTTCTTTTCCTCTCCGGTCAGTAAATACTCGTAAATGCCGGATTTCTTCGTTACATCCTCGTCGCCCATCAGACGCTGAATCTCTAATTCAAGAGCTTTGGGATCAAGGTCGGTACGCTTGCCGTGTTCGTTATAATACAAGCCCCAAGGCAATCCCTTCATTTCTTTGCGCTTCTTCGGGAAAATGGCTTGTACCCAATCGATAACCGAACGGAAGTAATTCCAAAGTGTTACGGCACTGGGATCGTGCTGGTGCTCTGACATATAACCTTCGATGGTTTTACCCTCGGCACTTGCCGCCCACAGTATGGCCGTTTCCAGATACTCCTGACGAATGCTTGAACCCTTCAAATAATCGCCGGCGAGCGCATCTGCCGCACATCCTGTTTTGGAGAAGTATCTCTTGGCATCAGAAGTCCAAGAGCCTGCATACACCGCATTCCGCAATTCCTGATCGGTCAGTTGCTCTCCTGCAATGTTAATGATTCTAAACCAGTCAAGCTTTTCGCTGTCTGTTCCGTCGCATACATAAACGAACAAAGGATAGTCCAGTATCTTTTTCTTAACATCGGCAGGCAGGTTGTAAAAATACTTATCATCTACCGAGAAAGAGCCGTCAACATATTCGCAAAGCGATATGGTTCTCTGCTGTCCGTCAAGCACTTCGTATGTATCTTCACCGGTTTTGCACCAGTAGATAACGTTTAACGGTAAACCCTTTAATACTGTGCGGATAACCTCGTCTCTTTGTGCGTCTTTATAAACAAATTCACGCTGATATTTAGGTCTGATATCCAATCTTTCATCATAACCCACGACACCTTCTTCTGCATCATTGAAATATCCTTCGCAGACTTCGCCTACTGTTATTTTTCTTTCTTCAATAATCATTTGTTTACCTCCTCGGGATGTTTGTTGCGGATAAATATTCTCGCATAGGTGGAGTGAACAACCTCATCATTAAGTACAAAGTAATTGCCGCTTTTGGGTTTTCCTCTTAGTACAGGATTGCCATTAATCTTTCCACCGCCAGAACCCGTTTTCGTTCCGTTCTGCCTTGTTTCTTCATAATCCTTATAGTTCTTTGTCGTCTTTATTCCTGCCAAGTAGTCTTTACCATTTACTAAGCCGACAATTTCAAACTGGTCTGGATTGTACTTATACATAAATGTTATCGGAACACCCATAACCCCAGCAAAATCGCAAGGAATATCTGCCGTTTTTGATACCTCAATTGCATCATAATTATCATAATCCGGGTATTCCAAATTATTGTACCGCCTAACCAATATCATTTCTTCGTGACGTTTGCGGATATCCAAATTGGTGAACCATGCGATATTACCAAGGGATCTCCACTTTTGTCCGTCTTCGTCTACCCAAAATCTTGTTTCACGCGGTTCAAAATATTCTGGAACTCGAAATGACATATCTCCATTGCCATAACCTAACCACACTTTGTTTTGCATAAGCAATGGAAAAAACTCTTTGTATGTTATCGCATTTTGACTTCCAATTATTATGAAATGCTTATTATGTTCAAGAAGAGTTGAAACATATTCGCGGAATAAGGAGAATGGTGGGTTGGTTACCACAATATCCGATTCATCCATGAGGGCAAGACATTCTTCCGATCTAAAATCGCCATCACCGTTTAACTCAACAAGTTCATTAACTCCTAATTTGAAAAGTTCTGCTACATCAAGCATATCTACTCCGCCATCTCCAGTTTGGTCATATACTTGCGTAACGATTGCTTTATAGGGCTTATTGGCGTTTTCTTCCCCTGTTCCGAGAACATCGAATATTGATAACTGTTGATTTGCTATGGGCGAACCGGAATAGCAAGTTGCTATCAATTTTTTAATTCCCAGTCGATTGAAATTCAAAACAAAGTATTTGAAAAAGTTGCTTTCAAACGGATCATCACAATTACACAGGATTGTTTTCCCTCTAAAGTGCTGTTTATAGTGACGTAATTCCTTTTCAATATCTGTAAGTTGTGTGTAAAACTCATCTTCTTTGGCACGTACAGCTGCCTTCAAACTTCTATTTCCTGCCATTCTCTTTTTCCTCCAATGTATCGCTAAGCTATCGATGATTTTTATTTAAAAAACTTCGTGTTGCACTTTGATTTATCATTCTTTGTGTTGCTGGTTGTTTAATAATCTCATCTGACAATTTATCAGTTAATTTTTCTACAACAGAATTCCCAAATTTCTGAGATTCAAGTTCCTGATTATGCTTGTGCTCAAGTTCAAGCATTTCAATCTTGTGTTCATACTCTTGAGAAATTTCTTTAATTCGACTCTCGTGTGATAGTTCAAGTAACTGAATCTCTTTCTTGTATTTCTTAGCTTGTGCAATTCCTGTTATTAACGCAACAACAATAGGAACAACAATATTGCTTACTATAAGAATTATTGTTTCGGTCTGCATGCCGTACCTCCAAATTCTAATTACTTATCAGCCGCAACGCCGGATTTCATCCAGGCATCGACTTCGCTGACTTTGAATTTCCACAGTCTGCCGATCTTAGCGGCGGGCATATTGCGGCGTTCAATCCAGTCGAGAACTGTATCACGGCTAACGCCTAAATATTCCATAATCTCTTTCATTGAATACCAGCGTTCAAGGTTGTTATCCATGGTGAAACCCTCCGTTTTCACAAAAATACAATTTTACACTATCTAGCATAACACAGTTCTCGGAATTTTTCAAGGTTTAATATGGGTTTATTCGGGGTTGTTTCGAAAAAGTCATAAATTGTATGGTAAAAGAAAAAGAGCATAGTTTGTTCTATGCTCCTTAAATTTGGCGATGTTACGAGAGTTCAAGTCTGTTCTGTGAAAAATATCTTTTTTGTACGGCAAAATGGACAACTAAAATTTTTCCCATAAAAACAGAAAAAGCCCTGATAAAATCAGAGTTTTTCTGTGGCTATATCTTTTTTGTAGCCCTGTGATGGTCGGAGTGACGGGATTCGAACCCATGGCCTCTTGGTCCCGAACCAAGCGCGATACCAAACTTCGCCACACCCCGAAGTGCTTTAAGAATTATATACTATTGTCGCGAAAATTGCAAGAGCTTTTTTAAATAAATTCGTGTGTTGCGCAAATTTATTCTGCGCCTGCGAAGCAGGGGAGCCGGATTGCCGGCTCCCTTTGGCTATTATTATCAGTCTCTGTGTTTTTCTTCGAGTGCTCTTTTGGTTTCGTCCCATTTCTCTCCGGCGAGGGGATAGAACTTCAGGCTTATCGCGCAGATTATGAGCAGCGCGGCGGGTGCAGCCATCCATGCGACGAGCACGCCCTGCTTTGCCCATTCGCTCTGCATTCCGGAGGCGAGGGTCGTGTCGTAGCCGAATGCCTTGGCTATGAGCAGAAACGCGGAGTTCGCGAAGCTTATTGCAGGCTTTGTTATCAGGCTGTTGACTCCCGCGTACATGCCCTCGTGGCGCAGCCCGGTGATGCTCTCATCGTAGTCGATAACATCGCCGTTCATCAGCGGAACAAGGTACATTCCGCCCGCAAATCCCATGCCTGCGGTGAAGAATCCGAGGACGGCAATGACGCTTATCTTGCCGAATATCGCCATCGCCGCAGAGCCGCAGGCGAATATCACGCACATGATGAATACGCATTTCTTGACGCCCCATGTCCTGACTTTATTTGCCCATAGTATAACCCCGAGCACCGCGCCGAGCCCCAATGCTCCGTAGGCTACCGGCATCGGCAGGTCGAATTCGTCAAAGTAGTATATGACGCCCTGCATGAGTATCGTCTGAATGAATACTACAGTAAACGAGAGTACCTCGAAAACGACGAACGAGCGGTTCTTGAAGCAGTCTATGACTGCCTTGAAAATGTTTTCGTTCTTGTCGCTCTCGGTCGTGACTTTCTCTTTGTAGAAGAAAGTAGATGTGAATATGATAACGAACGCGAGGATTCCTATGCCCGCCATTATCAGCTGAAACTTTGTCGGGTCGCTTCCGACCTCCGGCTTTATCAGCGGGAAAACAACGAGCGGAACCGCCATCGCGATGAGCGTGAAGAATATCTTCCACAGGAAGATGCCGCTGCGTGCCTTGTTCGATACCGCCATGGTGTAGGGCATGACGTAGATGGACGTCGCGATTGCCGTGTAGAGCGTGTCAAACAGGAACAGCGTTGCGAGCATCTGAATGAACAGAGCCGTCTGCGAGCTGCCGAGCGGCCACCTGACCCATGTCAGCACGAAAATCAGCGAATAGAAGAACGCGCCGTATCTTATATACGGTATTCTGCGCCCGAGTTTCGACTTCGTGTGGTCGGAGATATAGCCGAACAGCGGATCGTTCAATGCGTTCCATATGGCGAATATCATCCATACCGTGCTCGCGCGTCCCTCGGAAAGACCGAGGAATTTCGTGAAGAAATATGTCATTCCTCCGCCTGTCAGCAGACTGTTTATCGTTGTGCAAAGGCAGTCCGCCGAGCAAAGCCAGAATTTGCTTGACGCGGAGACTCTTTCTTCGGTACCTGCGGTGTTTTTATTTTTCATGTTTTCGTCCTCATTTCCTGAATACTCTGTCCGTGCGGTAGATTATCCCGTCCGGTCTGTTCGGATATTGTGTTATCTTCGGCAGCTTTGAGTTGCCGCGGCTTTTTGCCATGATTTCCTTGCCCCAGGTTATGACCTGAGCTATATATTCGCGCTCCAGCTGCGGAACTCTGTGACCCCAGAATATCCTGTAGTCGGCGCTCATGTCATATAGCCACTGCGCGCTCGGGAGCCACTCTTCAATGCTCGTAACTCCGGGCAGCTGCATCCACAGCGCGTCGCAGACATTGTCGCCGCTGAATATGATTTTGTCCTGCTCGTCGATAAATGCGACGCTGCCGTGAGAATGTCCGGGCGTGTGCCTGACGCGAACAGTCTTTCCGCCGAGGTCGAAGATATGTCCGTCGTCCATGGGAATGATTTTTGTTTTATACTTGCCAGGCTTTACGTCGCTCGTCTTGAATCCATGCGATTTCACGGGCGTGTTTGATGCGAGAAATACTTTGCGAAACAGCAGGGACATCTGCGCTTTGTTGAGCATCTCACAGTCGGCGCGGTGAATGTAAATTTCTTCAAACTGTCCCGCGCCGCCGATGTGGTCGCCGTGTCCGTGCGTCGCCGCGAGAATTATCGGCAGATCTGTGAGCTTTTCCGCCGCGCCTCTTATGTCGCAAAAGCCGGTGCCGCAGTCTATCAGCAGAGCCTTTTCGCTGCCGACGACAAGATAACAGTTCGTGCCGTCAAACTCGTTTAGCAGATATACATTTTCGGCGAGCTCGGTTACGGGAAGATCACTTCTCATTTTCCGCCCTCCGCTTTCTTTTCGCTTATGCGCTTGTCGTGGTATTTCTTCGCGGGGATGAGCGGGATTATCGTCAGCAGTACGAGAGCCGCGCCGACGAGCAAAAGCGTGTAGGTCGGCAGATATGCCGTCAGCTCGTTTTCGTCAACGAACTCGCCGCTCTTTTTGATTATCGGGTTTGCAATCAGCGGAGCTACGACCATCGGGATGAGCACGAAGAAGAGAATACGGATTCCCTCAAACTGACCTCTCGCGTCCTCGGGATAGAGCTGCTTGCCCCAGACCGTGCTGCTCTGCAGGAACAGCACATAGCCCATGCCGAGCAGGAGAACGCCGATGAGAAGCATCGGGTTCCAAATCGAGTTTGTGTTGACATTCTCGGGTCTTACAAACAGTCCGAGCAGACCGACTCCGATGCTGTTGAGAACAGTTGAAATAAAGCAGAGCAGGGGAGCCTTGTTATTGTTGAGCAGCTTCGTGCAGGGAATGGTGAACAGCATCGCGAGCACGAGCGCAACGCCCTCGATATATCCCATCATGTCGGCGGAGAAGCCGAGATAATATATCATGTAGTTGCCGATATGGGCGAAATACATGTTGAACGCTATGAAATAGACGGAGAGCGAGAGATTGACCCAGGCGAGCTCCTTGTTCTTTATGTAGTTTTTGAAATTGAGTATGCTGAAGAACTGCTGGGCGAATGTGCCGCGCTTGCTGGGCTTTAATTCCGGGCTGTCCTTCATCGCGAACAGGCAGTATATGCCGAAGAGTATAACCGCAACGCCCATGACTAAGAAAAGGCGCATGTAGTTGTCGTTGCTGCCGACGAGCATTCCGCCTGCTACAGTGCCGACTATTGTGCCGATGACCGGCTGAGTGGCAAGAGCCGCGCCTATCTGCCCCTTGTTGCTGTCTTTCATGTGGTCGTTGACCCATGCGTTGAAGCCGATGTCATTGCCCATCGAGCCGAAGAAGCTCATTATCGCGTCTGCCGCGACGACCGCAACGCCGACTGCCATGAGCACGGACGAAGTCTCCGTGCTGCCGCGCACGAGATACTGCGTCAGACCGAATACAATGGTGAATATGCCCCAGAGAATGTAGCCGACCGAAGCCATCACCTTGCGCTTGCCTATCCTGTCTGAGATGCAGCCGAATAGGAAAGTTGAGATAGTCGTTGCCGTTGCGGAAACGCCAACCATCCAAGAGATTATTGTCGGATCTTTTGCGATTTTTGCGTAGACAAAGGTGTTGAACCACTGGTTTTCCATGTTCCAGCAGATTTGTCCGGCAATTCCGAGACCCCATACGAGAATCCAGAACCTTGCGCTTGAAAGTCCGTTTTTGCTTTTCATTATCTTTCACCGCCTCAAAAGATTTCTGTTAGTTTTATATTAAACTTGCACAGCTCAAAAGTCAATAAAACTATATGCAGAATTGCTGAAAAGTTTATAAATATATTTATTATTTTGTACATGATATAAAAACACGGCCTGAAAATATCAGACCGTGCTTTTATTTAAAATATTTTATTTTTTCGCTTTGAATCGGCGGCCTTTGGCGTTGAGCGATTTCATCGCTTCGATAAAGCCCTCGCGGGTCACGCCTGCGGGCATGTGCGCCCATTCTGTTGTCTGAACGAATTTGTCCGCCATCTTTTCAAATTCGCTCTCGTCTATTTCAACATCGTCGAAGCAGACGGGGAGACCTATCGAGCTGTTGAACTCCATTATGCGCTCGACCTCGCTGTCGTCCTTCTCGAACTCGAGCAGGCAGAGCACGCCGAGCGAAACGACTTCACCGTGTAGATGGTGATGCCCGTGCTCGGTTACGGTCGAGCCGTAGTAGACGCAGTGGGCGAGGGTGGAGTTGTAATAATAGTCGTCAACCGTGCTCATCATGTTCGAGACGATGCCGGTCGATATAATAATGTCGAGCGTCACCTGGTCGAGCGCGAACGACGCTTTCTTTTCTCTTATGGATTCCAGAGCCTCCGCGCCGTATTCTATCAGCGGGTCGGTGCATATCCTGCTTATCTGCTTGCCCATGAGCGGCGTGTGCGAGAGCGTGTCGTCCTTTGAGGAGAACACAGCTTCGTATTCTTTGCTCAGAGCATCGCCGATGCCCGCCCACAGCAGCTGCTCCGGCGAATCCGCGATAACGGCGGAGTTTATAAAGCAGTGGTTTGCAAGCTTCGGATAATAATATTCCCTGAACGAGCCGTCGGGGTTGTATATGACCGAGATGGCAGTCACCGACGCGCAGTTTGAAGCGACGGTCGGGAATGTGAACAGCGGCTTGTCAAGCTTGTCTGCAACATATTTGCCCGTGTCGCATGCGCGCCCGCCGCCGACTGCGAATATCATGTCGGCGTCTCTGACAGTCGGATTCGCTATCAGCGCGTCGCCGTTTTCGTATGTCGAATCACCGCCGTATTCGATAAAATCGAGCAGCTTTACATCGCTCCCGGCAACGCCGTCGATCATGGCTTTTTTAGCCTTAGCCATTGCGGTCTTTCCGCCGATGACTGCGGCGGTCTTGCCGAAGAACCGCGTGACATGCGGTATTTCTTTGTAGCAGTCGGGACCTATCGAATAGCTCGGCAGGTATAGGTTGTAGTTGATGTTGTAGTCAGACATTTTTATCACTATCCTTTTTCAGTGTTCCGCGTTATATTTTTCAAGCTCCGTTATGGCGTCAACAATCATGTCCTCAGTTACTTCATAGGGATATTTGCGAACATCGATGCCCTTGAGCGCTTTCTCGGCAACGGTTCTGACATCGTCGGGAGTTGCGTGAATGTCGCTGAGCTTTGTCGGCAGACCCATGGAGCGGTTGAAATTGAATACCTTTTCGCGCTCTTCGTACTGCTTGTCAACCGTCAGCAGAACAAGTATTCCGTAGGAGACGACCTCACCGTGCAGATGATGGTTCTCTTCGATGCTCTTGAGAACGGTGAAGCCGTTGTAGACCGCGTGAGCAAGACCGGTCGTATAATCGACCTGAACGAAGTTCGAGACAAGTCCTGTTGAGACGATTATTCCGAGGATAACTTCGGTCAGCTCGTCCGTTACTTTATGGGCGCGGCAGTCGGCAAGAGCCTTTTCGCCCCAGCGGAGCATCGGCACTGCGCACATTGAACTCAGCGCAATACCCATGGCGTCCGAGTGAGCCGGTGTGTCGCCACGCGAAGATACCGTACACTCATAGTGCTTCGCCATCGTGTCGCCGATGCCTGCCCAGAGATATTTGTCCGGCGCGTCGGCGATTATCTGAGTGTCTATAAAGATGTGCTTGGGCGGGATCTTCGAGAACGAATATTCGCGCAGGCTTCCGTCAGGATGATAGAGTATGCCGAGGCTCGTGCAGGATGCGCAGGTCGAGGCAATGGTCGGGAATGTGAAGAACGGTCTGTCCGTCGAGTGGGAGAGTACCTTGCAGGTGTCGATAGCCTTGCCGCCGCCGACTGCGAAAATCATGTCCGCGTCCGCAACTTTTGGCTTGAGCATCTCAATATTCTCGACCGATGCCTCGCCGCCGTACCAGAACGGACCGATGATTTCGATTCCGGCTTCTTTAGCCGCTGCGATTATCTTATCCTGCGCCGCGGCGAGTGCGTGCTTGCCGCCGATTATCGCCGCCTTTTTGCCGTATGCCGGGCAGATTTCTTTTATATCCTCATATGCGTCCGTGCCTACCGAATATCCGGGAAAAAGTGTTCTCTTCATATTATATCATCCTTTCCGAAAAAGTGAAGTCCTGTTATTTGCACTCGGGGTGCTCTTTGATGTATTTTCTGTTCTTGTATACACCGACCGTCAGGAACGGTACAACAACTATGGCGATGGCGAGATATCCGCAGTAGCCGTAGCCGTATTTGATAATATTTGTAAGACCGACGAGCGAAATGGTCATCGACAGTATAATAATGAACGCCGAAACAACTGCGCTGCGCACTCTCTGCGACTTGATCTTCTTGAATACTTTGTGATTCTCAAAGCGGGCGACGAAGCCGAAAGTTGTTGTGACGCCTGTCGAAATGAGGCACAGGAGCAGGCAGATACCGTAGATAACTGTCAGCCACTTCATGCCCATCTCGGTGCATACGGTCAGCGTCGGGATTGTCGAGCCGCCCTCGACCGAGCTGTAGTAGCCTTTCCACGACATCAGCATGAATACCGAGAGAACAAGCGCAACGGAGTTCATGACGAATGAGATCCACATCGACTTCGAGCAGTTCTTTTTGCCCTTGAGCGGAGTGCCGCAGGCTATCATCGTCGGCAGGGTGACGCACTGGAAGCCCGCATATGTGAAAGCATTGAGAATGGCCTTGGGTATATTCTTGAATCCGACCGCGCTGAAATCTGCGCTCATGACCGTGAACAGTGTCTTGCTCTTGAAAATGCCGATGGTGTAAATAGTTATTGCGGTCACAAGAATAGCTATGCCCATATAGGTCGAAACTTTTCTGACAAGGTCTGCGCCGAATATCGTCAGCAGCAGAACGAGCGCGCCGACAATAACAATGCCGATATAGTAGTTGAGCCCGAAATACTGATTAAGTGCGGATGCCGCGCCGGATATAGCGGCGGCGACTGCCATGAGCACCATTATATAAAAGAAAACTTCAAACAGAACGTAGCATTTGTCGAGCGGGTGATAGAGCGTTTCAAAAAGCTCTTTGTGGCTCTTGAGTCCGCGTGAGTTGTACATGATCATCGCCTCGCGCATCGTGAGCGTCAGCAGAAGCATTGCTATCACTGCCGATATCGGACCGAGCCAGCCGAGCCCGACATAGTATGTGTTTGCCTGGTTACCGGTTGCGAAGCCGCCGCCGGCGTGCGCCGAAAACAGAACCGAACCGACGGAGAATGCAAGGGCGAACGAGCCCTTCGCTGCGATGTTCTTTGCGGATGTTTTTTCTTTCATCTTTTGCATCACCTTTCGTGAGTGAGATTTTCAGGCAAGCAAAAAGCCCTTTCGTCTCCTATGCTTGCCACATAAGAGACGAAAGGGTAAAACCTTCCGCGGTACCACTCTTATTCATTCCTCCGGGGAATGCACTTAGGGGATACTGACATATCCCTGCTTTTTAACGGCAGCGTCCCGTCCGCACTTATTTTCCGAAAGGCTTTTCAGCGCAGCCGCTCAACGGTGAGTTCGTCGCTGAATCTCCTTGATGCCTCGCAGCTCCCGGCACTTCTCTGAAAGGGTATCAACGCTTACTATTCCGTGTCATCGCGTTTATGCTTCGTATTTTAGTCCCGAAATCACGGATTGTCAAGTAGAAAAACGCAGGACTAAAACAGTATGTTTTTGTGCATTTTTGAACCACAGTTTATCAAAAACTGTTGCGCTTCGAGCCACATATTTGCTTGACATTGATATATAAAAGTATTATACTGAAATCAGATGTTATGTAACTTATGTTATATAACATATTGAAGCAAAAAGGGGATACTGTTATGCCGCCAAAACCGAAATTTTCAAGAGAAGATATAATAAACGCCGCGTTTGATATAGTGCAGAAGAACGGTACCGATGCCATGACCGCGCGCGAGGTCGGAAAATATCTCGGCACTTCGTCAACGCCGATTTTTACCGCGTTCAATGATATGAGCGAGCTGCGCGCCGCTGTGTGCGACAAGGCGAGAAAGGTGTTCGACGAATACATGGCTGTGGCGGAGGACTTCTCGCCCGCATATAAAAAGCGCGGAATGCAGTGGGTGAAATTCGCCCGCGAAAACCCGATGCTTTTTCAGCTGCTATTCATGAGCGGCAGCGAGACCGAGACCGACTTCAACTCCGCTGTTGAGATAATGCCGTTCGGCAAGGAAAATGATATTGCCATTATAACCCGCGACTATAACGCGACACCAGAGCAGGCGGAGCATCTTTTCAGCCAGATGTGGACATATACCTACGGACTCTGCGTGCTCTGCGCGCGCAAGGTGTGCAACTTCACCGAGAACGAGATAACTAAAAGACTCGGTGAGATTTTTGCCGGCATGATCTATGTTCTCAAAAGCAATCTCGGAAAAACCACTGCCGTCAACCCCGCTCAAAAGGACTCGCAGAGCAGCATTGAAAACAAGAGCAAAAATCCCGATCTCTCCGAAAGCGAGATGGACGAAATATATCACGGCGACCGATGAGGTGAATTTATGCAGAAAACTTTGACCCGCAGCGGACTCGATTCAAATATGCTCAAGCTTATCGCGATAGCGGCCATGACGGCGGATCATATCGCGTGGCTTCTGTTTCCCGGTTACCCGACAGACCCTCTGCCGATAATTTTGCATATCATAGGCAGGCTTACCTGCCCGATAATGTGCTTTTTCATTGCCGAGGGCTATCACTATACGCGCAATATTAAGAAATATACGGCGCGCCTGTTTGTGTTCGCCGTGATATCACATTTTGCCTATATATTCGCTTCAAACGATTTTGCAGACTGGCACTCATTTATTCCGTTTTATTATGGGAATATCCTCAATCAGACGAGCGTTATATGGTCGCTCGCGTGGGGACTCGTCCTGCTGCGTATAGCGGACAACAACAGAATCAAAATGCCTGCAAAGGTGATTTTAACTTTACTTATCTGCGCCGTCGCCCTGCCTGCCGATTGGAGCTGCATAGCGTCGCTGAGCGTGCTGTCCATAGGCACAAACAGGGGAGAGCCGAAAAAGCAGATAGCCTGGTCTATGCTCTGGGCTGCGATATATGCCGTTGTATATTTCTTCGCTATCGACAAAATATACGGGCTGATACAGCTCTGCGTCGCGCTCGCGATACCGCTGCTGTTTTTGTATAACGGAAAGCGCGGACGAAGCCCCAAAATCAACAGTTTCATGAAATGGCTGTTCTATGCATATTATCCTCTTCACCTTTTGGTAATAGGTCTTATCAGAGAATTTGTGCGCTGACAGCCGGGAAGAAGGTCTTTTATAATGAAAAATAAGAAGGCCGCGCCACATTCGAGATTCAACACGGCGCGGAAGATATCAATATTCTGGACGCTCTTTATCGGCATCGGCGCCGTCGGCGGAGCTGTCACTATGCTCGTTGACCCGAGCGGCGGGCTTATGGGAATGGACGCAATGCTGCCCTATTTCAAGAAGCTGCCGTTTGCGGATGTGCTTTTCACCGATTTTGTATTCTCGGGAATAGCTTTGCTCATAGTCAACGGCATCACCAATCTTGTGGCCGCGGCTTTGCTGTTCGCGAAGAAAAAATCCGGCGCAGTTTGTTCAATGATATTCGGAATAACTCTGATGCTTTGGATATGCATTCAGTTTTATATGTTCCCGTTCAATTTCATGTCCACCTCGTTTTTTATCTTTGGTTTCCTGCAGGCGGCAACGGGATATGCCGCAGTAATATTCTATAAGCAGGAGCATTTTGAAATAAACGAAGAAAGCTATAAAAATATCGGTTCCGACCCGTCGCGCCTTGTCGTGTTCTTTTCCCGCATGGGCTATGTCAGAAAAAAAGCGCTTGAAGAAGCCGACCGCACGGGAGCCGCAGTCTATGAAATAAAATCGACCGAGATGACCGAGGGTACTCTCGGCTTCTGGTGGTGCGGCAGATTCGGAATGCACCGCTGGGAGATGCCGATAAAGCCCGTTGATGTTGCTCTCTCGGCGGTTGACTATGTGACCGTCTGCTCGCCGATATGGGTGTTCAATCTCGCCGCTCCCGTCCGGGCGTTCTGCCATGCGGCAAGCGGAAAGATAAAAGAAGTAGATTACATATTGGTTCACCATACCAACGGAAGATACGAAAACGCCGCCGATGAGATGGACAGCCTGCTCGGCATAAAAAGAACAAGCCTGCGCAGCTTCTCATGCAAGACGGGCAAATATAAGGAGATAAAATGAAAACGCAAAAATTCATGCTCGACGATATTCCGTCTATACTTTGGGGCGAGGATTCAAATAGAGTCTATGTCCATGTCCACGGTAAGATGAGCCGCAAGGAATTTGCCGAAAGCTTCGCCGCAATAGCCGAAACAAAGGGTTATCAGACGCTGAGCTTTGACCTGCCCGAGCACGGCGAGCGTACTGACCCGAAGAGATGCGATGTATGGGACGGCGTATCCGATCTCAGGACTATATCCGACTACGCATTCGCAAATTGGGAGCGGGTCAGCCTCTATGCGTGCAGTATCGGCGCATATTTTTCGCTCAACGCCTATAACGCAATGCCGTTTGAAAAGGCGCTGTTCCAGTCGCCGATAGTCGATATGGAGCGGCTCGTTAAAAATATGATGCTCTGGTCGGGAGTTACTGAAGCCGAACTCGAAAGCAAAAAGGAGATTCCCTCGCCCGTTGATACTCTGCGCTGGGACTACTATCAATATATAATTTCCCATCCAATAACGCAGTGGAACATCCCGACCGCCATACTCTACGGCGGAAAGGACAATCTTCAGCCCGAAGAATCCGTCCGCGCCTTTGCGGAGAAGTTCGGCTGTTCGCTCACCGTGTCCGAAAACAGCGAGCATCCGTTTATGGCTCAGTCCGATGCCCCGATAGTTGAAAACTGGCTTTGCCGGAATATATAAATAAAAGGAAAAGAGGAAAACAAAATGCAAAATTTGATGAAAGTTCAGAAAGCCTGCCGCGTGTTCAAAGTGCTCGTCACGATTGCCATGGTGGTTTGCTTTATCGCGGCCGCCGCCACGATTTCTGCATTCGTTTCAATGTACGCGTTCGACAGCAATATTATTTTCCAAATGGTAGCCGAAGAGCTGCCGGATGTGTCAAGAGAAGAGACGCTTGCGGGCATTCTCTCGATGTTCTTTGAAGCTTTGACAGATGCGATTCTTCTCGTCATAGCCCGCAGTTATCTGGTATTTGAACTCCGCGAGAAAACTCCGTTCACCGCCAGGGGTGCCGATAAAATGAGAAGTCTCGGTATAATCTGCATTGTTATGCCCGTAGTTGTGTCCATACTTTCCGCCGCGGTTTATACATATTACGGATTTGAATCGTCTTCGTATGAGACGGAAAACACGGGTATAATTATCGGCATTGTGCTGATAGTCCTGTCGTTCGTCCTGCGTTACGGCGCGGATCTTGAGCAGTATGTCAGAAGTATAAGCGCTCCCGCGGCACCTCAACCCGCCGCGCCCAAGCCCGCAGAGCCTAAACCCGAAGAACAGGAGCCTAATACATGGAATGCAGAATAAGAGAGTGTGAGCGACGCAGATGATCTCGCTGCCGCGCTCTTAAACAAAAATGTGCTCGTCAGCATACTCAGTGTTGATAAAATGATAAATTCGGAGGTAATCTAATGCCTAAAGCCAAAAACGAAAGATTCGAAAATGTCTATTCGCAGGGCGGATTGTCAACGATGGAAATCTGGGTCGATAAAGAGATCGGAGTGAATTATCTGTTCCGCACCGAGGGTTATGCAGGCGGCATGACGCCTCTGCTCGACAGAGACGGAAAGCCTGTAATTTCTCCGATCGAGAGATAACTATTGTATAAAAAACACGGTACGGAAATCCGTACCGTGTTCTTTTATATCTTCGCCGAAACTTTTATATAAATAAATCTGACTGTCACAAACGCCGTGTATCCGATTATTGCGGCCGCCGCCACATCGGTCAGATAGTGCGCCCCGGCGGCAAGCCTCGTGTAGCCCATCGCCGCCGCATATATTGCGCTGACACAGAGAGCGGGCTCGGCAAGCTTTTTTAGCTTTTCAAAGCTCCTGCAAAAAAGCGAGCTCAAAAACAGAGTGCAGGAATATGTTGTGTGACCGCTCGGAAACGAGTCGGCGCGGCTGTATATCCCCATGGCGTCACCTTTTTTGTACCACGGAGTGAAAGCCGAAAAGTTGGTAGTATCTATCATTTCGCGCGTGAGAGGGGAGAATCTGCCCTCGCTGAGCCCGCTGCTGTTTTTAAAGCCGTTAGACCATGCTATCATCTCGCGGAATCTGACTCTTTGGCTCAGCGTTTTGCATTCTTCAACGCCCTTGCATATCGCGCCGAACAGAACACCGGCAAACGCGAGCAATTCAAGCTTTTTGAGCGTCTCCCTGTTTATTCTCGACGCTATTATTATTGATACCGCCGCCACAGCGAAGCTTATCGCAAAATAAATCGGCTGACTCCATTTGCCGTGCCCGGTGTTCAGGAGAATATTCTTGATAACATTTTCTATCAGCTTTTTCCAGCCGACCGAGCAGAGCACGAAAAGCGCGGCAGAAGAAACAGCCTTGAAAATGAAATTAACCGTCCCGTATGCCTTCGATTCGCTTTTTGCTATCGGCTTTATTTTCGATGATATATTGGACAGGAGCGCGAGCGTTCCGTTAATATCGCGCCTGCATACGAATATAATTGCGAGGGCGGGGCCCCACATTCCCCAGTAGACGAACTGACCGTATGACTCGGCAAGCCTTGCAAAGGTCTGCCTCGGCGCAAAGAGCGCCTCATCGATTTTCAGGTCGCAGAATGTGCCGAAAATCATAAGAGCCGTCGCTATGCCGTAGAATATCGCGGAAAATATGATATAGCCTCTTTTCTCTCTTTTTTTATTCATGACGCGCCGCCTTTCGTTTCTTTCTGAGTCGAGTATATCATAATTTACGGCGGCTGTTCAAGAAAAATATCGGCGAGCCGGCTGTGGCAATCATGCGAATTTGTAAATTATTTTTAAATAATATGAATAAGCGGAGCATTGCATACCAAAAAGGTGTATAATATATCCGCAGGCGGGAGTCGGAGACTCCGGCTATCTTGAAACAAAGGAGCTGTGTAAAAATGAAACTTGTGTTGCTTCGCCACGGAGAAAGCGAATGGAATCTTGAAAACCGCTTCACGGGCTGGACGGATGTCGACCTCTCCGACAACGGCAGAAAAGAGGCGCTGTCCGCGGGAAAAGCCCTTCTCGACGGCGGATACGATTTCGACATTTGCTATACGTCTTATCTCAAACGCGCCATCCATACTCTCGACGCAGTGCTTGATGTCATGGACAGGGCATGGCTTCCCGTTATAAAATCATATAAGCTCAACGAGCGCCATTACGGCGCGCTTCAGGGACTGAACAAATCCGAGACCGCCGAGAAGTTCGGCGAAGAGCAGGTTCTCGTCTGGCGCCGTTCGTTCGATGTACGTCCGCCCGTGCTCGAGCCCTCCGATGAGCGCAACCCCGCCAATCAGGCGCAGTACAGAGACGAAGATAAGTCAGAACTTCCGCTCGGCGAGAGCCTCAAGGACACGATTGCAAGAACCGTTCCGTATTTTGAAAACGAGATCGCGCCGAAAATGCGCGAGGGCAAGCGCGTTATTATTGCGGCGCACGGTAATTCACTGCGCGCGCTCGTCATGCATTTTGAAAAGCTGACCCCGGACGAGATAATGAAAGTCAATCTCCCGACCGGCGTTCCGCTTGTCTATGAGTTCGACGACAACTTCAATGTAATATCCAAGCAGTATCTCGGCGATCCCGAAGTTATAGCCGCAAAAATAAACAAAGTCGCGGCACAGGGTAAAAAACACTGATTGTGCTGCCGCAAATAACCGTACCTCCCGGATTTTAACCGGGAGGTATTGCTATGCCGTGGTTTTGCATAAAAATCTCTGCTTGCATGAATCGTTTTTGACCGTTTCACAGATAGTAAAAAGTTTTGAAAAAAAGTGTTGACTTTAGCGTAGTAATGTGATATCATGCAATCACACTAAACAACACGGAGGAACACACCATGAAAAAAAGAATTGTTGCACTTGTACTCGCAGTCCTGACCCTCGTGCTTGCACTCGGTTTTGCAGGCTGCAAAAAGAACGATAAGACCGATTGGGACTACATCGCAGATAAGGGCGAGCTGGTCATCGGAATTACTTACTTCAGACCCATGAACTACATGGAGAACGGCGAGCTTGTCGGCTTCGAGACCGAGTTTGCCAAGGCTGTTTGCGAGAAGCTCGGCGTGACCGCAAAGTTCCAGGAGATCGACTGGGATTCGAAAGTCACCGAACTCAACTCCAAGACTATCGACTGCATCTGGAACGGCATGACCGCAACGGACGAGCTCAAGAATCAGATCAATTTCTCCAGCGCTTATATGAACAACTCCCAGGTCGCCGTTATCCGCAAGGCTGACGCCGCAAAATATAAGGATCTCGCTTCGATGAGCGGCGCTAAGGTTGTCGCAGAAGCAGGCTCCGCAGGCGAGATAGCCGTCAAGGCGGACGCAGGACTCAGCAAGAGCTACCTTCCCGTCAAGGATCAGGGCACCTCGCTCATGGAAGTCAAGAGCAAGACTGCCGATATCGCGATAATCGATGCTGTTACCGCAGCGGGCAGCATCGGCGAGGGAACTGACTATGATGATCTTATGATAGTCGATGTCATCTCGAGCGCAGATTCTGAAGTCTATGCGGTTGGTATCCGCAAGAGCGACACCGAGCTCACCGCGAAGATCAACGCCGCTATCAAGGAGCTCTATGATGACGGTACTCTTGCAAAGCTTGCCGAAAAGTATAACCTCTCCGGCAGAGTCATCGCTCAGTAAAGCAACAAACTAAATATCACGCAGGTCCTGCCGACTTTCTGCGGCGGGGCTTGCGCTGTGCTCAAAAATGGTTTAATATATATCGAAGTCAGATAACCTCAAAGGAAGAAGGATACATAAATGGATTTTCTCGGCGTCAACGCTCAGCTGCTCGGGGGCTTTAAATATACGCTGTTGATATTTTTTATAACCCTCGTTGCGGCCATACCGCTCGGCCTGCCGATAGCTCTCGGTTCGATGAGCCGTTTCAAGCCCCTGCGCTGGATCAGCCGCGCTTTTGTGTGGGTAATCCGCGGAACGCCGCTGATGCTCCAGATTATGGTCGTCTTTTATGTTCCCGGTCTTGTGTTTGGCACGCCGTTCAGATCGCGCATAATCGCTGTTATCATAGCGTTCATAATCAACTATGCGGCGTATTTTTCGGAGATATACCGCGGCGGCATAGAGAGTATCCCGGTCGGCCAGTATGAGGCGGGTCAGGTGCTCGGACTCACGAAGACCCAGACCTTCTTCAAAGTAGTGCTGTTCCAGGTCGTCAAGCGTATCATGGCGCCGATGAGCAACGAGGTAATTACGCTCGTCAAGGATACTTCACTCGCGAATGTTATCGCAGTCGGCGAGCTTATTATGTCGGCTCAGAATATCGTTAAAGTCTACGCCATAATCTGGCCGCTGTTCTATACCGCGATATTCTACCTCATCTTCTGCGGAGTTCTCACTCTGCTCTTCAACGCGCTCGAAAAGAAACTTAACTATTACAGAGGTTGATCATGGCTATACTTGAAGTTAAAGATCTCAAAAAATCCTTCGGCGATGCCGAGGTTCTCAAAGGCATAAGCTTCTCGCTTGAAGAGAAGAATGTCCTCGCTATAATCGGTTCATCGGGCAGCGGAAAAACAACTCTGCTGCGCTGCATCAATATGCTCGAAACTGCGGACAGCGGCTCGATAACCGTTGACGGCGGCGTTGTTTTTGACGGCAGCAATACCGATAAGCTCTCCGCTCAGCAGCAGCGCGAGAATCAGCTCAAGATAGGACTCGTGTTCCAGTCCTTCAATCTGTTCCCACAGTATACGGCGCTTGAAAATGTCACTCTTGCCGCAAAAATCCATGCAAAGAGCCGCCCGGATTTCAAGAAGAACCGCAAGGCTATCTTCGCCGAGATAGATGAAAACGGTAAAGCCCTGCTTCGCAAAGTCGGACTCGGCGAGAAGATGAATAACTATCCCTGCGAGCTTTCCGGCGGCCAGCAGCAGCGCGTGTCGATAGCCCGCGCAATGGCTCTCAAGCCGAAGATTCTGTTCTTCGACGAGCCGACGAGCGCTCTCGACCCCGAACTCACCGGAGAGATTCTCAAGGTCATAAAAGACCTTGCCGCCGAAAAGATGACGATGGTTATCGTCACGCATGAAATGAGCTTCGCACGCGAGGCGGCGGACAGGATAATCTTCATGGATAACGGAGTTATCGAAGAAGAGGGAACTCCCGAAGAGGTGTTCGACAATCCCAAATCCGAGCGTACCCGCGAATTCATCGCCGGCTATTCGGACTGATAATTGATAAATCAAAGACCCGTTTCGGCGGGTCTTTAATTATTCGAATGTTTACAGATTGTCTATATACATTTTTGCGTTCCTGTGTTAAAATACATATCGTTGTGATATCCCGCCGATGAAGGGATATAATATATGACAAGGCGCAAAAGGAGAAAAATCATGCTTGAATTCAGATACGATACCCAGCTTCTTATCGACGGCCACGATCTTGACGAAGATGTTATAAACGATTATTTCACCGAGCATTTCAAGGGCGACTGCCTGCTTGCCGTCGGCGACGAAGAGCTGATAAAGATTCATTTCCATACCAACGAGCCGTGGAAGGTGCTTGAATACTGCGCGTCTCTCGGCGAGATATACGATATCGTCGTTGAGGATATGGACAGACAGGAACGCGGACTCAAAGGCTGAGAAAATTTGATATTCCGGGCTGCTGCATTTGAATGCGGCGGCCTCTTTTCATATTATCCGACCTGTCCGCATAGATTTAAATGATATCTATTTTGGAGGCGGATGTATGGACTCGGAAAACGGACGCATGACGCGCGAAGAATACCGCGCGCAGATGGGGCTCGATGCTGAGCCGAATGCAAAACGCGAAAAGAGCGGCGACGCCGGAGCGCGTCTTATATTGCTCCAGCTCATTATCTGCGCTGCCGCCGTCGGTCTGATTTTCGGTATACGCAAGCTGTCTCCCGCAAGCTTTGAGACAATTAAGAATACATATAAATCCGCCATGCAGTATAGCATAAACGCGCGCGAAGCATTGGGAAAAATAAAGAGCGCCGCGGGCTTTGTGTTTGAACCCGCGGGCGCGCTTGCCGACAGTGATAAAGATTCCGAAACGAGCACCGAAAGTCTCGGCAAAGGCTCGTCGGAGCTCAATGTAAAGGCGTATAGAATGAGCTTCTCGCCTTATTACACAACTATGAGCGCGCATATGCCGGTCAGCGGCAGGGTCAGTTCGCCGTTCGGCAGGCGTGAAGATCCGTTTACGGGCGAAGCGTCGCTCCATTCGGGACTCGATATCGCGGCGGCGCAGGGGAGTCCGATTTCCGCCGCATTTTACGGCACCGTCACCAAGGTCGGAGAGGATGAAATTGCCGGCAAGTATATCCGCCTGACCCACGCGGACGGGCTTGAAACTTTTTATTGTCACTGTTCCGAGATATTGGCTCCCATGAATGCGGTTATTCGCCAGGGCGAGACGATAGCCCTCGTCGGTTCAACGGGCATGGCGACCGGATCGCATCTTCATTTTGAAGTGCGGATAAACGGGCTCAAATATGATCCCGCGCGTCTGCTTTTCGGCGAAAATATCTGATGCATTTTTATATAAAAACGACCCGCATTGATTTAGGCTTCCCGTTCGCCGCATCCGCCGCCGTTATTCTTATGCTCGACAAAAGCGAAACGGCGCTGCTTATTTTTCTTTGCTGTGCTCTGCATGAAGCGGGGCATATTTTGCTCTTGTCGCTCTGTTCCGCGCCGCCCGATGCGATAATTCTCGGCGTGTTCGGCATGAGGATAGAGAGGGGAGAAGTGTGCCTCGATTACCGCCGTGAGGCTGTCTGCGCCCTCGCGGGACCTGCGGCGAATTTTATTGTTTCGCTTGCCGCTCTGCCGTTTGTGCGTGTGTATCCCAATGCCTTGAAGCTTGCGGCTCTGAGTGCCGGGATAGGTGTTTTCAATCTCCTGCCTGTTGAGCCGATGGATGGCGCGGCGGCACTTAAAAGCTTGTTATTGCTCAAACATGAGGAGCACACGGCCGATAAGGTTGTTGATATCTTTGCCGCCGTGTTGCTGATTCCTTTGACCGTGTGCGGGATAATTTTGCTTATTAAAACAGGAAACAACTTCACTCTGCTGTGCGTGTGTATTTATATCTCTGTCTATCTTATAGCAAAAAAGCGCACCGCCTGATTCTTTCAGACGGTGCGCCGTTAATTTTATCTGTCAGATCGTGATGATGCCGAAGGCGGAAAGAACCTGCGCGATGAGGATAACAACGAGAAGAATCGGGGCTACCCACTTTATCATCACGCGGTGCAGCTTCTCGCCAGTAAATTTGGCGGAAAGTCCGACCTCGTCCGCGATGACCTTTGTGCCGACAACATGACCGATAAGAATACAGGTCAGGAAAGCAACGATTGGCATGAGCACGGAGTTCGAGATGAAATCGAAGAAGTCGAGCATCTGCATGCCGAAAATCTTGAAGTTTGCAAGCGGGCCGTAGCCGAGGACGGAGAGCGAGCCGATGGCTACAGTACACAATGTAACAACGACAGTCGCGACTACGCGGTTCCAGTGGAACTTGTCTCTGACCATCGAAACGACCGTCTCCATGAGGGAGATGGAAGAAGTGATTGCCGCGAAGAAAACGAGCAGGAAGAACAGCGTGCCGACCACACCGCCTATTGCTCCCATGGCGTTGAAGACCTGGGGCAGGGTGATGAACATAAGACCGGGGCCCGCGTTGATTCCGTCAGCCGAACCGCCGTTGAATGCGACGACCGAGGGAATGATGATAAGACCCGCGAGAAGAGCTATACCGGTGTCGAATATCTCGATCTGGCGCACGCTCTTTTCGATGTTGTCCTCTTTCTTCATATATGAGCCGTAGGTTATCATGATACCCATTGCCAGCGACATCGAATAGAACAGCTGACCGAGCGCACCGAGAACGGTTGCGGAGGAGAACTTTGAAAAATCGGGCAGCAGGTAATATTTGAGACCCGCGAGCGCGCCGTCAATTGTCAGCGCGAAAACTGCGATAACCACGCAGAGTATAACGAGTATCGGCATCATTACTTTGCTGACCTTTTCGATGCCCTTCTCAACGCCGAATATAACGACGGCAGAGGTGAGCGCGACGAAAATGATGAACCAGAGCATCGGATTGTCAACTATGCCGCCCTTCATTCCGATGAAGTTCGAAAAGAAATCGGCGGAGCTTGTGGCAAGATCCTTGCCGTGACCCGAAACGAACTCGGCGAAATATCTGATGACCCAGCCGCCGATAACACAGTAGTAGGGGGTTATAATAACAGGCACGAGTGCCGACAGCCAGCCCATGAAGCCGAAACGCTTGTCAAGCTTCTTATATGCGCTGATGCAGGAAAGCCCGGTCTTTCTGCCGATGGCAATTTCAGTCACCATCAGCGCAAAGCCGAATGTTATCGCGAGAATAATGTAGACGAGCAGGAAGATACCGCCGCCGTATTTTGCCGCAAGATAGGGGAAACGCCAAAGGTTTCCGAGTCCGACTGCAGAACCTGCCGCCGCCAGAACGAAACCGACGCGCCCTGTAAAGCTGCTTCGTTTTTTCTCCATTAAAGATCCCTCATTCTGATAAAAATTTTTGCCAAAAAAGTTGCACCAGTATATTAAAGCACAAAATCGCCGGTATTGCAACAGCCTTTTTATATATATTTGTTTGTATTTGTGAACAAACACCGTGCTTTATTGACAACAGAGAACAGAAATGCTATATTAGCAGTGACAAATCAGAGATTACGGAGACAGATAAAATGAAAAATATATGGCTCGTTGTTCCGTGCTATAACGAAGAAGAAGTTCTGCCGGAGACATCAAGACAACTGAAAGCCGTCATGCAGTCCATGATAGACAGCGGCAAAATATCGCCCGAGAGCAAAATAGCTTTCGTCAACGACGGCTCAAAGGACAACACATGGAATATAATAAGCGCCCTTTGCACCGATGACGGCATTTTTGCCGGAATAAATCTTTCCCGCAACAAGGGGCATCAGAACGCTCTGCTCGCGGGACTTATGATCGCGAAAAAATACGCTGACGCCGTGATAAGCCTCGACGCCGATCTCCAGGACGATGTCAACGCCATTGAAAAGATGGTGGACAACTTTATTGCGGGTGACGATATAGTTTACGGTGTGCGCTCTTCGCGCAAAAAAGATACATTCTTCAAACGCTTTACAGCCGAGGGATTCTATAAATTCATGGCGGCAATGGGCGTTGAGATAGTTTTCAACCACGCCGATTACAGGCTCATGAGCCGCCGCGCTCTCGACGCTCTGAGCGAGTTTGACGAAGTGAATTTGTTCCTGCGCGGAATAGTGCCGCAGATAGGCTTCAGGACTTCTACTGTCGAGTATGAGCGTAAGGAGCGCCTTGCGGGCGAGTCAAAATATCCGCTGAAAAAGATGCTCTCGTTCGCCTTTGAGGGAATAACTTCGTTCAGCGTCAGACCGCTCAAAATTGCCACAACTCTCGGTATATTCTCTCTGCTCGTGTGCCTTGCAATGCTTATCTACTGCATCGTCAGCAAGGCGACAGGTCATGCCGTCGCGGGTTGGGCGAGTATAGGCGCATCCGTGTGGGCGCTCGGCGGACTTCAGCTGTTCATGCTCGGCATTATCGGCGAGTATGTCGGCAAGATATACACCGAGACCAAGCATCGCCCGAAATATATAATAGAATCAATTATTATCGACCGCGAAAAGCTTGAAAAATAATTGATATGCCGCCAAAACTGTGGTAAAATGAAAGTATAAACAGGAAAGGAAGTTGTATTATGACCGAAATTACAAAAGATATGCTTATCGGAGATATACTTGACGCCGACAGAGGTACCGCAAAGTACTTCCTTGAGATGGGTATGCATTGCCTCGGCTGCCCCGCTTCCAGAGGCGAGAGCGTTGAGCAGGCGTGCATGGTTCACGGCGTTGATGTCGATTCACTTGTTGCCGAGATCAACGAGTATCTCGCTTCCAAGTAAATGATTGTGCTTTCACCCCGCCTGAAAACGGCGGCTGATATGGTGCGCAAGGGCGTGGTCGCTGCCGATATCGGTACCGACCACGCCTATCTTCCGTCATACCTTGTTTTGAACGGTATCTGTCCGCGTGCGCTCGCCTGCGATCTGCGAAAAGGCCCGCTTGAAAACGCTGCGGAGACGCTCGAACGCTGGAACATTTCGGATAAAATAACCCTGCGTCTCTCCGACGGACTCGATGAGCTTTCGGCTGGCGAGGCGGACGATATAATAATGGCGGGAATGGGCGGAATACTTATCGCCAAATTGCTCGAGCGTACCGAGTGGGTAAAAAACAAAAACATAAGGCTGATACTTCAGCCGATGTCCCATGCCGAAGAGGTGAGATTGTTTCTCTGCAATAACGGCTTTGATATAATTGAAGAGCGCACCTGCCGCGATGACGGGCGCATATATTCAGTCATATGTGCCGAATATTCGGGAAAAATAGAAGCTTTCCCTCAGGGTTATGAGTTCTACGGAAAGCTCGATCCAAACGATGATATCGCGCGAAAACTCGTTGAGAGACAGCATAAGCGGCTGAAAATACGCGCGTCGTCTCTGCGCGAAGCGAACTTCAAACTCGACGAGGCGGAGTACTGCGAAAAGGCCTGTCTCGGTATGGAAAGTTTTTTGAACGGAGGAGAAAAGTGATGGCTGTTGTCGGTGATATTTATAACGCTCTTGATGCGTTCTGTCCGTTTGATGTCCATGAGCAGTGGGACAATGTCGGCCTGCTCGTCGGCGAAAGCTCGGCGCAGGTCACAAGGGCTGCCGTTGTGCTCGATATAACGCCAGATGCCGTTGAAAGAGCGCACGAAGCCGGGGCACAGCTTATAATAAGCCACCACCCGGTCATATTCCATCCGATAAAAAATCTCGGGGCGCACGACCCTGTATATTTGTTGGCAAAATACGGCATGAACGCTATCTGCGCCCATACAAATCTCGATTGTGCGGACGGCGGCGTCAACGATGTTCTGGCGCATTGCTTAGGTCTCGAGAACGTCCGTAAGATTCCGTCCCCGAATGCCGGAACAATGCTTCTCAGAGCGGGCGAGCTCAAAGAAGCGCTTTCACCCAAACAATTTGCGGAGCTTGTCTCGCAGAGACTCTGCTGCCATGTGCGCTATTGCGACGGCGGCAGAAATATAAAGCGAGTCGCCCTGTGCGGCGGCGCGGGCGGCGAATTTTTCTCCGATGCGCTCGCGTTCGGCTGCGAGGCGCTTGTCTCCGGCGATGTTGCGCACCACGAATTTTTGGGTGCGTCCGCCTGCGGAGTCACTCTTGTTGCCGCCGGGCATTTCGAGACCGAAAATCCTGTAGTCAAAACAATTTTTGATTATCTTGAAAAGACTGTCACGGATGTCGACTTCTTTGTTATATCACAGCAGTCTCCGACCCATTTTATCTGATATATTAGTCTGGAGTTTTACTTATGCCGCTTGACGGGTTTACATTGCATTTCTTAACAGAAGAGCTTCGCCGCGATATCGTCGGATGCCGTGTCGAAAAGGTGCATCAGCCCTCAAAAGATGAGCTTGTCATGCACCTGCGCGACAGAAACGGCGCAAAGAAGCTCTTTCTCTCCGCGTCCGCAAACAGCCCGCGCGTCCATCTGACTTCACGCGCGCCGGAGAATCCGGCAGTGCCGCCGATGTTCTGCATGCTCATGCGAAAGCATCTGACGAGCGCACAGATAACCGATGTGCGCCAGAACGGGCTTGACCGCGTGCTCGCGATAGATTTTTCTGCCACAAACGAGCTCGGCGACAAAGTCGCGCTCACGCTCTACGCAGAAATTATGGCGAAGCACAGCAACCTGATTCTCGTCTCGGAGTCGGGGAGAATAGTCGATGCCGTCAAGCGTATCGACTGCACTCAGTCCTCCGTAAGGCAGATACTGCCAGGCGGCGAATACCATGACCCGCCCGCGCAGAATAAACTGAGCCTGCTCGAGGAGACTGCCGAAAAGACAACCGAAACCGTATTCTCTTTCTCTTCAAAGATGCTCTCGTCCTCGCTGCTCAGCTGCGTCGAGGGCGCGTCGCCGCTCATATGCCGCGAGATAGCGGAGATGAGCGGGGGAGATATCCAAACCGGCTGTGCCGACGAAGCACAGCGCGAGCGTGTATGCGCCGCACTTGAGAGCATAAAAAACAGGCTTGATTCAAGTTCCGGCAAGCCGACTATGCTCAAGGACGAATCCGGCAAGCCGTTCGATTTCTCTTTTGAAGAGATACACCAGTACGGCACGGCGTATACCTCCGAGAGCTATGACAGCTTTTCTCAGCTTCTCGATGAATTCTACAGCGAGCGCGACAGAATAGACCGCACGCGCCAACGCTCGTCCGATTTGCAGAAGCTTCTGAGCAACGCAACTTCGCGAATAAGCCGCAGACTCAACAATCAGCGCGCCGAGCTTGCCGCCTGTGCCGATAAAGATGAACTGAGGATAAATGCCGAACTGATAACTGCGTATCAGCACACGCTCGGCAAGGGCGTGCCGTTTTACGAAGTGGCGGACTATTATAACGAAAACAAGCCCCGCCGCATAAATGCCGATCCGGCACTCTCTCCGAGCGCAAACGCGCAGAAATATTACAAAGAGTACCGCAAGGCAAAGACGGCGGAGCAGATGCTCGCAACGCTCATCGAACAGGGCGAGGCGGAGCTCCAGTATATAGATACTGTCTCCGACGCGCTTAGCCGCGCTTCGGGCTTCGGCGAGATAAACGAGATCCGCGCCGAGCTTGCGGCGTCCGGATATATAAAGAGAAAGAGCGTCCAAAATAAAAAAGGTCTGCAGAAGCCGAGCGCTCCGATGGAGTACCGGTCCACAGACGGATTCAAAATTTTGGTCGGCAGAAACAACGTACAGAACGACAAGCTTTCGCTGAAAACCGCCGCAAAGGGCGATATGTGGCTCCATACGCAGAAAATACCCGGCTCTCATGTCATAATTTGCGCCGAGGGTATGGAGATACCCGACTCGACGCTCGAAGAGGCGGCGCGCCTCGCGGCTTATCACAGCAGAGCGAGGGAATCGTCAAATGTGCCTGTTGATTATACGCGGGTCAAGAATCTCAAAAAGCCCGTCGGCGCGAAGCCCGGCAAAGTTATCTATCATGTGTATAACACAGCTTTCGTGACTCCCGACAGCGCCGAGGCGGAGAAGCTTGCCGTCAAGGTATGAGCCCGATGAGCCAGAAAATTCCGCTCAGCGGAGCGGGCAGAAAATATAAATAATCCCTGTACTTTTCCGGCAGTGACAGATTGAATGTCACTGCCGTCTTTTCGTTTATATTGAGCTCGAGCTTCTTTTCGCTGTGGGCGAGTGCCACCGTGCTGCCGCTCTCTCCCATGGCCATGTGCCGCGAGTTGCCACCCGCATATGATATCCCCGCCGCGAGCCCGGTCATGCTCAGAATGAGTATGCAGCTTATCATAAATCGCTTCGCGGTGACTGTGAACGTTTCTGCCTTTTTGTTTTTGCGCCTTTTCATGGAATACCTCCGTTCTGCGGGAAGTATTCCCTTTTTTATGCGGAATATTCGTCGAGCAGCTTTGCGATGGCTGTGCCGACAAGCCTGCCGGAATATGCGGCCTCTTCGAGCGTGTTTGCGTCGCTGCCCATCTCGAGCAGGAGATTGCAATGCGACAGATTCATGTTGTATTTGCGCTGCGAGAACAGGATAGGTCTCATCAGTCCGGGATACATCGTTTCGCAGGTCTGCTGCAATCTTACCGCAAAGCGCAGATTCTGCTCCCAGTCGGGGAAATCCTTGACCTTGCCTTCCTGCGCTCCGGTGATTATCATGATTTGCGCCGCCTTTTTGCCGTTTATCTCTGCGGTAGGCTTTATCTTGTTGCCGTTGCTCAGATGTATCGCGTCGCGGTGGATATCGAGCACGACTTGAATCGACGGATATTTCTTGAGATAAGCCTCGACATTGACTTTTGAGTGGTCGTATGCGCCGGTGTATTTTCTGTCGTGTATTTCTGTGTCGTGGATTATTTTGTATCCGGATTTTTCGAGCATTTTTGTAATTTCATCGCCGACGCGCACCATGTTTCGGCTTTTATCCTCTCCGCGCCCGGTGTAGCTGTTCGAGTAGAATCCGCGGTCGAGCATCTCATAGCCCTCGGTAGTGTGTGTGTGAAAAATGAGTACGGCAGGCTGAGATTTGTCAACGGCTTTCAAGTCGATTGGCTCGTTCAGAACTTTTTCTATGTTTATTGATTTTGTCTGCGTAGTGTTCTTGACGCAGATATTTTTATATGTGTTGGTCGCGTTGGCTTTTCCGTATTTTGTCTCGACTATCTTGCCGTCGCCTTTTTCGGAATTGTGTTTCGATTCAAAATCCGCCATCGCCGCTAAAATATCCGAGGGTGTCGCCGTGATGTCAAAGCTCTTTTCCGTTTCGCTCGCTTTCTCTTCCGATTCCGGCGCGTTTCTGCTCTGCACTGTGGCGCTCGCCTGAGCTTCATTCTCTGTGGTCTCTGTTTTGTCCTTGACGGAAGGGGAGTTAGTTTTTATGTATTCTATCCCGCCTTCGGGCATGGCAAGTCCCGCGCTTATCAGCGCAAGCTTCGTTCCGCCGACGCCGAACAGCAGCAGCGACGCCGTGAGAATGACCGTTATTGCGAGAGCGGGCAGCCCGCCGGCAAACGACGGCAGACGGAATGTGCGGTATATTTTTGTCTTTCTTCCTTTTTTCATTTTGATTATCGCGCCTTTCATCATGCTGTGAAAATTATATGATGAAATTCCCGCGGTTATGTTAGATTGACTTTAATAAGAGTGAATATTCACTGAATGGTATATTATAATTATGAATAAATAATTAATAAATAGCGCTGTGAGTTACAAAAATATATTTATATCAGAATTAAAACGACGAGTTTTCAACAGTTTCCACACAGTTATCCACATTGTCAAGTGATTTGCTTTACAGTTTTGTTATATTCATCGGGGCTGAATAATATCCGCAATATTCATTTATTCCGCCCATTCCTGTTTGATAAAAGAATATTTCCGAGAGGGTGTTCATGCGCCGCGAAGCTATAAAAAGAAATATAAGCGCCACCGTCAGCACGGCTGCGGCAGTCCACATTCTGATTATTTTTTCGTTCGGATTTTGCCGCATATTTCTCCCGTCCTTTCTCTTTTGCTATTCTCTGCACGGTATTCGGCAAAATTCAATGTAAAATATTACTCTTGACGAAAGCATAAAAAAGATATATAATATGTTTGAACAAATGTTCGAATCAAGGAGGGCGAACACCAATGGGGGACAGGGTTATTCTGCACTGCGATCTCGATAACTTTTTTGCCTCGGTGGAGTGTACCTTCAGACCCGAACTGCGCGATGTGCCGATGGCAGTCTGCGGCAGCGAGAGCGACAGGCACGGAATAGTGCTCGCGAAAAATCAGCTCGCCAAAAAGGCGGGCGTGAAAACCGCGCAGACCGTCTGGCAGGCGCGCTCGCTCTGTCCGCAGCTCGTATGTGTGCCGCCTCATATGGATAAATACCGCGAGTTCTCTGTCCTCGCAAGACAGATATATCTAAGATACACCGACCTCGTCGAGCCGTTTAGCATCGACGAGTGCTGGCTCGATGTGACCGGCAGCGCTCTGCTCTTCGGCTCGGGAGAGGAGATAGCGCAAAGAATCTCCGCCGATATGCAAAACGAACTCGGGATAACCGTCTCCATCGGTGTCAGCTTCTGCAAATTCTTTTCAAAACTTTCAAGCGATATCAATAAGCCGAACGGCATATTCTCGGCGAACCGCGGCGACTATAAAGAAAAGCTCTATCCGCGCCCGGTGACGGAACTCATGGGCGTCGGCGGCTCAACGCGCGACAAGCTCTTTTCGGTCGGCATATTCACTATCGGCGATCTCGCCGCCGCATCAAATGAGCTTGTCAAACAACTACTCGGCAAGCCCGGAGATTATCTCTTGAAGGCTGTCCGGGGGCTTGACTGCGATCCTGTCCGCCATTACGGCGACAAGCCCGCGCCCAAAAGTATCGGGCGCAGTGTGACTCTGCCCGAGGATGTTACCGACGCCCTGCGCGTGCGCGGAATTTTTGCCGAGCTTGCCGATGATATATCCTCGAAGCTGCGCCGCGAGGGGATGCTCGCCGGTGCGGTTCAGGTGCAGATAAAGGACAATACTTTCAAAACTTCGCAGTATCAGAAAAAGCTTTCAAACCCGACCCGCATCGCCGATGAGCTTCTTGCGGCGGCGATAGGGCTTGTCCGCTCGAATAACGCTCTGCGCGTGCCCGCGCGCCTTGTCGGCATGACCGCCTGCGACCTTACCGGCGAGGACGAGGGATTTCAGCTCTCTTTTGACTTCGATCAGACTCATGCCGACAACATGGAACAGCTCGGCAGCCGCGTCGACGGTCTGAGGGACAAGTACGGTAAACAGATAATCAGGCGCGCGTCCCAGCTCAATAGTGAGCAAAAAGAACTAAAAGATGAAAAATAGTTATATTTTCATAAAATCCACGCCAAAAAATGATGAAATTGCACGAAAAAATGTTGACAAAATTTTTAAATTTGTTATTATAAACCTAATGATGCTTATCAAAGGAGTGGAATATGGATCGCGATCTCGGCAAATTCAGCGATGAACAGCTCTGCTCTATGGCTGCCTCCGGCGATGATTCCGCAATGGCGGAGCTCATCAGCCGTATAACGCCGCTCGCCGGCGCAAAGGCCGCAATGTACAACAACGGCGATATCCACAGGGACGATCTTTTTCAGGAAGGCATGATAGCCTTCATAACGGCGGTCAACACCTATGACCCGAATAAAAACGCGTCGTTCAGAACATATGCCGCCGCGTGCATCAATAACCGCATTATCTCCGTGCTCAGAAGCAGAAATGCACAGAAAAATATCCCGCAGGATATGATGCAGAACATCGACGACGGGGAAGAGGTTCAGGATTTCTCCGCCGATCCGCAGAATATATATTCCGCGCAGGAGGACGACGCAAGGTTTGAAGATCTGCTCAGCGAAAAGCTGACCGATTTCGAACGCCGCGTTCTTACTCTCAGAGCGGAAAAGCTGAGCTATGAAGAAATAGCCGAGCGCCTCGGCACCAACTCAAAAGCTGTTGACAATGCTCTTCAGCGTATAAGGCGCAAACTCGCTTCCGACAGCCGTCGGTAATCGCAAATACTTCCGACCGGCGCTGTTCAGATAAATGCCCGCGTAGCTTAAAAGCAGAGCGTTGAAGTTCAAAGGCGGCGGTGCGATTCCGTCCAAGGGCGACTATACTATCAAGTGAGGTTAGACAAATGTACGAAGACAAGACTCTCATCTGCAAAGACTGCCATAAGGAATTCGTTTTCACGGCCGGCGAGCAGGAGTTCTATGCTGAGAAAGGCTTTGTAAACGAGCCGCAGCGCTGCAAGGCTTGCCGCCAGGCGAAGAAGGCAAGCACGATGTACGAGGCAGTTTGCGATGATTGCGGCGGAGTCGCAAGAGTTCCTTTCAAGCCCAGCGAGGACAAGCCTGTTTATTGCAGCGCTTGCTTTGAGAAGAGAAAAAACAACGCATAAGGATGTTTTAATATAGTTCTATGCAAACGGAGCAGGGCGGTTTATACCGTCCTGCTCCGTTTTTGCGTTTTATTTATACCGTTTTATTTCAGCCTTTCTTCAAAATCAACTATGCGGCAGTTTGAATATCTTTTGAGACATTCGTCGAATCCGCAGCTGAGAAAATCCGAATCGTGGCAGTCGGAGGAGAGAATGAATTCGCCGCCGCGCTCGGTGATGTATTCGGCAATGTCCAAAGCAGGGTATGGAGTCACGCGGCAGTTTCTTGCGATAGCTCCGGTGTTTATCTCAAACGGCACTTTGAGCTTCATCAGCTCGTCTGCGGCTGCCTGCCATGCCTCAATATATCGCGGGTCTTTCGTCGAAAACAGGCAGTCGTTCTCGTTGAACTTGGTCACAAGATCAAAATGCCCGATGAACGACGGATTTATTTTCTCTCCGAGCTTCGCGACATTTTCATAATATGCCTGCGAAAAGCTTATAAACGAGCCGCCGAAATATTTGTTGACATAGTCGATTTGGTGCTGCGCCGGCGACTCGTCAACGGGAACATAAACATCTCCCGCCTTCACATAGTGAACCGAACCAATCGTGTAGTCGAACTCCGACAGATCAGTCTCGTCTGTGTAAAAATCTGCCTCAAGACCGATGTATATTCTGATCTTGTCCGCGTATTTTTCGCGCAGGGCTTTGAGCTCGTCTATATATCTGCGCGTCTCGTCCGTCGTCATGCAATATGACGGGTCAATCGATGTGTGAGAATGGCCGGAGAACCCGAGCGCCGTGAAGCCCTGATTTATTGCGGCAAGAATCATTTCCTCTGCGGTGTTCTTCCCGTCGCAGTATGTTGTGTGAGTGTGAAAATTTTTCAGTTCCATGTCTTTGCCCTTACTTTCTGAGTGATCTGTTTATTGCGCAGAGTATGCCGCGTATCGAAGCGTAGTTGATGTTGTGCGAGATGCCGACGCCGAACAGCTGCTTGCCGGCAGGCGAGGTGAGGTGAATGTAGGAGACTGCCTTTGCGTCCGAGCCTATCGATATGGCGTGCTCGGAGTAGTCAACGAAGCTGTATCCCGTCACGCCGACTGTCGCAAGCGCGTTGAAGAATGCGTCGATAGGACCGTTACCTTTGCCGACGATTTTTCTGTCTCCGTCGCCGTCATGGCGGAGAACGCCCTCAAATCTGACCTTCGGCGAAGTGTCGTTGACCTCGTTCTCTTCATAGAATTTGTGGCTGATGAGTGAATATGGGCCGTGAATGTCGATATATTCGCGCCTGAACAGCTCCATGACCTCGTCCGCGCTTATCTCCCTGCCGACCTCGTCGCAGTAGTGCTTGACCGCGCGCCCGAATTCGGGATGCATCGCCTTTGGCAGATTGTAGCCGAAGTTGTTCGCCATAACGAATGCCGCGCCGCCCTTGCCAGACTGGCTGTTGATGCGGATTATCGGCTCGTATTCGCGCCCGAGATCTGACGGGTCTATCGGAAGATACGGCACTTCCCAGTAGTCGCCGCCGTGGTCTTTCATATACTGCTCGCCCTTGTTTATCGCGTCCTGATGCGAACCCGAGAACGCGGTGAAAACAAGCTCACCTGAATACGGATGCCGCGGCTCAACGTGCATATGCGTCGTGCGCTCGTATATGTCTTTTATCGCGTTTATGTCGTGCAGGTCAAGCTCCGGGTCGATGCCTTGAGTATAAAGATTGAGCGCAAGGGTTATGAGATCGACATTTCCAGTCCGCTCGCCGTTTCCGAAGAGCGTGCCCTCGATTCTTTCGGCTCCCGCGAGCATACCGAGCTCCGCCGCGGCGACTGCCGTTCCGCGGTCGTTGTGCGGGTGCAGGCTGATTATTGCATTTTCGCGGTGGGGGAGACAGCGGCAGAAATACTCTATCTGATCCGCGAAAAGATTCGGAGTGCTGCTCTCGACCGTCGAGGGCAGATTCAGTATCACTTTGTTATCATCATCTGCGCCGAGCGCGTCCATGACCGCCGCGCAGATGTCTGCGGCAAAGTCCGTCTCCGTGCCCATGAAGCTCTCGGGCGAATATTCATATATAATGTTTGTGCCGTCGGCTTTTGCTTCGTCGCCGAGCTGCTTTATGAGCTTTGCTGCGTTGACGGCAATATCAGTAACGCCCCGCTTGTCTGTGTGAAACACGACTTTTCTCTGCAAAGTGGAGGTGGAGTTATAGAAATGGAAGATGACATTCTTGGCGCCCTTTATCGCCTCGAAAGTCTTTCTTATAAGATGCTCACGTGACTGCACAAGCACCTGGATCTTCACGTCGTCCGGGATATATCCGCCGTCTATCAGCGCACGGAGTATCTCGTATTCCGTCTCGCTCGCCGATGGGAACCCGACTTCGATCTCCTTTATACCAATGGCGCAGAGCGTCTTGAACATCTCAAGCTTCTCCGGCAGGTTCATCGGATCGATGAGCGCCTGATTGCCGTCCCTCAGGTCGACACTGCACCATGTCGGTGCGCGCTCGATTTTATTGCACGGCCATGTGCGCGATTCAAGCTCGACAGGCTTGAACGGTATGTATTTTTTGCAGCCCTCTTTCATTTTGAAAACCTCCAAAAATAAAACACCCCTACGCAAAAGCATAGGGGTGTGAAGCTTCACACGGTACCACCCTAATTCGGCGAAAACGCCCTCAGAGGTCTCTGATAAGACCCGGCATATAACGTTGCCAGACGGATCGCCCTATACATCCGCAGACTTTGAGGCGGTCGACTCCGGAATGAGCTATACATCTGCATCGCGGCACCGCTCTCAGCAAACGCGGCTCTCTTGAGCTCGCGGGTGCAGATCTTGTTTCCTTCACAGTCTTTGCATTTGAATTATATCAAATCTTGGTATTTTGTCAAGAGTGGGTGAACCGATAAGTGGTTACTCGTTAGTAATGTATATATAATATAATAACGCCCAACGCCACTGAACGCCCGGATAAGTGTAAAAGAAGTTAAGAAAAAGGTTAAAAAAGTTGGAAAAA